>ERZ507084.29-NODE-29-length-153619-cov-11.5187_pt1 | contig 153619 bp, 133 predicted proteins | sample MGYA00513972_ERZ507084 | MGnify/ENA metagenome assembly ERZ507084
GATAAACGCTGAAGGCATCTAAGCGTGAAGCCCCCCTCAAGATGAGATATCCCATAACGTCAAGTTAGTAAGACCCCTTGAAGACGACGAGGTAGATAGGGCAGAGGTGGAAGTGCGGTAACGCATGGAGCTGACTGTTACTAATAGGTCGAGGGCATAACCAAGCAAGGTGATAGGAAAAAGGATGATTCTTTGTATGCAGTTTTGAAGGTACAATATATCTTCAATATGGCCCAGTGGCTCAGTTGGTTAGAGCGCCGCCCTGTCACGGCGGAGGTCGAGAGTTCGAGTCTCTTCTGGGTCGTTTAAGATGGGGTCTTAGCTCAGCTGGGAGAGCATCTGCCTTACAAGCAGAGGGTCACAGGTTCGAGCCCTGTAGGCCCCACTTATTAAATAAGGATGGATTCCCGAGTGGCCAAAGGGGGCAGACTGTAAATCTGTTGGCAACGCCTTCGAAGGTTCGAATCCTTCTCCATCCATTTGAGTACCGTAAGGACTCAGTTAAGTTGCCGATGTGGCTCAATTGGCAGAGCAGCTGATTTGTAATCAGCAGGTTATCGGTTCGAGTCCGATCATCGGCTTTCTCTTATGAGAAGAATTTAATATCGCGGGGTGGAGCAGTCTGGAAGCTCGTCGGGCTCATAACCCGAAGGTCGTAGGTTCAAATCCTGCCCCCGCAATTTAGACTTTTAAGTCTTATGCCCAGATAGCTCAGTTGGTAGAGCAGAGGACTGAAAATCCTCGTGTCGCTGGTTCGATTCCGGCTCTGGGCATTTTCGTTGCCAGGAGTAATGAAATAATTGAATAGGGGCGTGTAGCTCAGTTGGTAGAGCACTTGACTTTTAATCAAGTTGTCCGGGGTTCGAATCCCCGCACGCTCATTGTAGAACAAGCGATTTTGCTTGTTCTTTTTGTTATATTAACTTATATTTTGATTACACCTATGCTATGCAAAAGATTCAGCACAGACATAATATGTGAAAAAGTCTGAAATATGTTGGAATATTTATTTGAATCGGAAATAGATGTGGATAACATCTAATTTACAACACAGGTATACAGAAGATATAATAAAAGCGCAAGTGATACGGATAGAAATAAATTGGAAGGATAAGCATTTGCAGAAAAATTTATGGAATACTTATATGAAAAATTAGAAGCATATGGGAAGTCGGATTATTATGGGTTTCATATGCCTGGGCATAAACGTAATTCGGATGTTACACAAGCGAATTTACCATATGGAATTGATATTACAGAGATTGAAGGATTTGATAATCTTCATCATGCGGAGGAGATCATCAGGGAAGCGGAAGTCAGGGCAGCGTCCATGTATCATGCAGAGGAGACGCACTATTTGATTAATGGGAGTACTGCGGGCATTTTAAGTGCGGTAATGGGATGTACTAAAAAAGGCGGAAAGATTTTAATGGCAAGAAACTGTCATAAGTCGGTCTATCATGCTGTTTTTTTAAATGAATTGCGTCCGGTATATATTTATCCGGAATTTGATGAGACAATGGAACTGAATATGGCTGTGTCTCCTGAGAAAATTGAGAGGTTATTAGAGGAACATAAGGAGGTTCAGGCTGTGGTATTGACATCACCGACATATGACGGGGTGTTGTCGGATATTGAGAGGATTTCTGAAATTGTACATCAGAAAAAAATTCCGTTGATTGTGGATGAGGCACACGGAGCACACTTTGGATTTCACCCTTATTTTCCGGAGAATGCAAATACAAAGGGAGCAGATGTTGTAATACACAGTCTGCATAAAACACTTCCGGCATTGACGCAGACAGCACTGATTCACTTGAATGGGACACGGATCGATCGAAGGAAGATTCGGAATTATCTGCATATTTTTCAGACGAGCAGTCCTTCTTATGTATTGATGGCAAGTATGGATGAATGTCTGAGGATGGTGGCAGAGCAGGGGGATGTGTTGTTTGAGACTTATGTGAAGAATCTGGAAAGCAAAAGGGGAGAGTTGAAAAAATTAAAGCATATCAGATTGATGGAGACAGAAGAATTCGACAGATCCAAACTGGTGCTGTCTGTAAAAGATACGATTCTTAAGAAAGAGAATCGAGTGTTTACAGGGAAAATGTTATATGAGAGATTGCTTTTAGAATATCATCTGCAGATGGAAATGGCTGCAGGATCTTATGTGATTGCCATGACTTCGATTGGAGATACAAAAGAAGGAATGGATCGGCTGATCAGTGCTTTTTTTGAGATTGATGAGGAATTGGAAAAAAAGTCAGAGGAAGAGAAAAGATATTATCTGCCCCGTCAGGAACAGGTCTTCACGAGCTTTGAGGTAGAAGGAATGCGAAGAATGGAAACAGTAAAGAGCCTGAGCTGGCAGAAGTCAGCGGGATTTATTTCTATGGAATATGCGTATTTGTATCCGCCGGGAATTCCGCTGATCGTTCCGGGGGAACGAATCACTAAGGAAACAGCAGCGATGTTAGTAGATTATCAGAACAAAGGGTTTTCTGTGGAAGGAATTAGTGTGGAAAACTATATTGAGGTGTTGATAAATGAGTAAAATTTTTTATATTATGGGGAAAAGTTCTTCCGGAAAAGATACGATTTATAAGAAAATAAGAGAAAAACTGCCGCAGTTAAAGCGTATTACTCCTTATACGACCCGACCGATCAGGGAAGGGGAGACCGATGGTGTGGAATATTTTTTTGTGGACGAAGAAAGGCTGAACGAGCTTAAGGAGAAAGAACGTGTCATAGAAGTACGTTCTTATAATACAAAGTGTGGAATCTGGACATATTTTACAGCAGATGACGGGCAGATAGATCTCCAGAAGTATGATTATCTTGTGATAGGGACTCTGGAATCTTATTATGGGATGCGGGAGTATTTTGGAGAAGAACAGCTGATTCCGATTTACATTGAGGTAGAGGACGGGCTGAGGCTGGAGAGAGCGCTTTGCAGGGAACGACAGCAGAAGGACCCCAAATATGCGGAGATGTGCAGGCGTTTTCTGGCAGATGCAGAGGATTTCTCCGAAGAGAATTTGAAAAGAGCAGGAATTGTAAGGAGATTTGAAAATCTGGAGATGGAAAAATGTCTGAGTGAAATTACAGAGTTGATCCGGGAAGAAATGACTTCGCTTTAAAAGAAAACAGGAAAAAGATAAAAAGAGAAGCAGACGGGCAGATTTGCCGTTTGTTTCTCTTTTTTTGCTTTACAAGAGTTTAACTTGCAATTGAAGTGATGTTAAAAAAGGAACGTTATAATGACGAACGTGCCATTAAGAAAGGAAACAGTTTGATGTTAAAGAAAGTAATAAAAGAGGCATTCCCTACCGTACTGGCGTTTACCATGTCAGGAATGTACAGCATTGTGGATGGGATTTTTGTAGGAAAGGCAGCGGGAGATACAGGGCTTGCAGCGATTAATATTGCGTGGCCGATCCCGGCACTGATCACTGCGCTCGGAATTGGAATCGGAACGGGAGGAAGTGTTTTGTACTCTCATTACAGAGGGCGGGGAGAGCAGAAGGTATGTGAAAATTTGTTTGAGCTTACAATGACATTTCTGATCGGTACAGGTATACTTGCAACGATTTTGCTGTCTCTGGTACAGAAACCGTTTTTAGAAATTTTGGGAGCTGCGGGAAGTGTTCAGACGGAAGCAATCAAGTATACGGCGATCATTATTGCCGGAAGTATCCTTCAGGTGGCAGGAACCGGAATCATGCCTCTTTTGAGAAATATGAATCAGTCGCTGGGAGCAATGCTCAGCATGGCAGCAGGATTTGCAGTCAATATTCTGGTGAACTATTATCTGATGTTCCGATTGAATATGGGAATCAGGGGAGCCGCATTTGGAACGGTGACGGCGCAGGCCGTGGTAGTTATGGCAGGATGTGCGATCCTGTGGAAAACAGGTTATCGAAAATGGAGACTGTTGTGGCACAGGCAATATGCTGCAGATATTTTCAAGATTGGGATTACGGCATTTGGAACATCACTTGCGCCGACAGCTGCACTTATTTTTACAAATCTGCAGTGTCTTCGTTATGGCGGAAATGCAGCGGTGGCGTGTTATGCGGCTATTTCTTATATTGCATTCCCGGTTCAGTATTTTCTGACGGGAATCGGAGAAGGTGTACAGCCTCTGATTAGTTTTTATCATGGTGCGAAAAAGGAGACAGAGGTAAGAGCAGTAAAAAAAATCGCTTACACCGCAGAAATCATCTTAGGAATCACGGCGGCAGCAGTGACGATCTGTATGATTCCGTATATTGGAGGATGGTTTGGTCTGTCAGCAGAGTCAAAGCAGTATTTTTCTTCGGGGATGCTGATCAGTTCATTTGCATTTCTGTTAACGGGAACGGCAAAATTGAATGTATCCTGCCTCAATGCAGTCATGCAGACGAAAAAAGCGGTGTTTATGACTTATATAGAAAGCCTGGCAGTTTCGCCAATCTGTCTGTTTTTGCTTCCGGCTGTCTGGGATATCAGAGGAATCTGGCTGGCGCTCCCGGTAACGGCAGGAATTATGACAGGGATTTACGGGTTGATAAGAAAGGATAGAAAAAATGAAGAATAAAGTAAAATTCAGGCAACTGGGCAGTGTGACTCTTTTTGTTCTGCCGGCATTCATTCCTCTGATCGTATTTTGGATTTATCCGATCCTGCGATCTGTCTATATTAGTTTCACAGACTGGGATTATATGACTCCGGACTACAATTTTGTATTTTTTGATAATTTTATTTCGTTGTTTCAGGATGCCAGATTTTACGATGCACTTTGGAACACAGTTGTGTTTACATTGGGAACTCTGATTCCGACGATCGTACTTGGTCTGATGCTGGCTCTTTTGATGCAGAAAGCATTTAAAGGAAGCGGGATCATCAAATTTATTTTGTTTTCGCCATGGATCACGCCGACTGTTGCAGTGTCGATCGTATGGACCTGGATCTACGATCCGAATACGGGAATTGCAAATACGGTAATGAGATTTCTGCATCTCCCCGAATTACAGTGGATTAAAAGTTCAGACACAGCAATGCTCGCTGTGATCATTGTGACTGTGTGGAAGAGTCTGGGATATGCGATGATCTTTTATCTTTCCGCATTGGAAAAGGTTCCGAAAGAGTTGTACGAGGCAAGCGGGCTGGATGGAGCAAAAAGGTGGCAGAGATTCCGGGATGTTACGATTCCGTGTATTTCTCCGACTACGTTTTTCCTGGTAATTATTACGATGGTAACTTCACTGCAGGCATATGATCAGATCCAGATCCTGACTCAGGGAGGTCCGTCCGGAAGCACAAGAACCTTGCTGTATATGTATTATCAGCTTGGGTTTGAAGAGTTTAACATGGGACAGGCAACTGCGGTGGCGATTGTGATGATTATAATCACCGTAGTATTATCGGCAGTACAGTTCGGTGCATCGAAAAAATGGGTGCATTATTAGAAAGAAGGACAGATTATGAAGATAAGAACAGGAATCGAAAAACTCGGAAAAGGAATGATTTTACTGATCTTCAGTATTTTCACAATCTTTCCGTTTGTATGGATGATTTTAAGTGCACTGAAAACAAAGGCGGAGATTATGGATGTCAGTTCATTTTTTCCGGCAGAATTCCAGTGGCATAACTTTTACCAGGTCATTTTTGAATCACCGCTTCTTCGATATGTCGGCAACAGTTTGTTTGTATCAGTGATCACGCTGGCGCTGCAGATCGTAACAGGTGCGATGATCGCCTATGCGATTGTTTTTATGAATTTTAAAGGCAAGAAAGCGTTGTTTGCAGTCATCATGGGAACTTATATGCTTCCGACAGCAGCAACATATATTCCGAGCTATATTATTCTGGCAAACTGGAATCTGCTGAACACGTTTACAGGGCTGATCATTTCCAACTGTGTCAGCATTTTCGGAATCTTTCTGCTTCGACAGGCATTCATGCAGGTTCCAATGGGACTGATCGAGGCAGCGAGAATCGACGGGGCAAGCTCCTGGAAGATTCTGTGGCGGGTCGTGTGTCCGATGACAAAATCTTCGTTCATCACATTTGGACTGATGAACTTTATTACCTGCTACAACAGTTATATGTGGCCTTCTCTGATCACAGATGCGGATGAGAAGATGATGGTGTCACAGGGATTGAGAAAATTCTTTATAGAAGGCGGTGCTTATGGAACAGAATGGCCCCTGGTCATGGCAGGAAGTACATTGATCGTACTGCCGCTTCTGATTCTGTTTGCATTTACGCAAAAGTGGTTTATCAATGGAATCGGCGGAGATACGGGTATGAAAGGATAATTCCTTTTTTACATAAAGAAAGCAAAGAAAAAACGATATACGATGCATGAAGGAGAAAAAAGAAAATGAAAAAGAGAATTGTATCAGCATTATTAGTTTGTGTACTTGGAATGTCCCTGGTGACAGGATGTGGAAACAATGCAAAGGCTGCAGAAACGACAAAGACAGCAGATGGAAAAATTCAGTTGGATCTCTGGTATTCCGGGGGAAAAACAGCAGTCAATGTATTTCAGGACATTGTAGATGCATTCAATGAGTCTCAGGACAAATATGAAGTTAAGACAACAACGCAGGCGGATTATACAGAGACTTATGAAAAACTGCAGGCAGGAATCGCAGGAAAGAAAGCTCCGGACATGGCACTTCTGGATACAGATAAATCCAGAAATCTTTCTGAAAAAAATCTGGTTGCAGACATCAATGAGTATGTAGAAAAAGATGATTCCTTTGAAAAAGATGATTATCTGCCGGTATTTTATGAGCAGGGGGAGTATGAGAACGGAAAATTGTTTGCACTGCCTGCATATGGTACAACACAGGTGATGTACTACAATAAAGCGGCATTTGAAAAAGCGGGAATTGACCCGGCAACGATCAAGACCTGGCAGGATCTTGCAGCGGCAGCAGAGAAAATGACAGCTTCTGATGGTTCCTTTGTGGGCTGGGAGCCAATGTGGGGCTCAGGAAATCTGATTGATGCAGCACTCAGCAACGGAGCCTCTCTTCTGAGTGAGGATGGGAAAAAAGTGATGATCAATTCAGACGAATGGGTAGAAGTATGGGAGAGCTTCCGTACATGGATTCACGATGACAAGATCATGAAAGTAAATTCCGGCGGACAGGGCTGGGAATACTGGTACACGACGATTGACGACGTTCTGCAGAATAAAGCAGGCGGTTATACAGGTTCTTCCGGAGATCAGGCAGATTTGGACTTTAGCATTGTGGGAGCAATGGAACAGCCTGGATTTAACGACAACTCTTCAGCACCAACGGCAGATGCACTGCAGCTTGTGATGCTTCAGAATTCTTCTGATGAAGAAAAAGAAGGTGTTTATGAGTTTATGAAATATTTTACAACTCCGGAAAATCAGGCAAAATGGTCCATGGGCACAGGATATGTGGCAGTACGTGAGTCTACACAGGAAGTAGAAGAGTTTAAGTCTTATGCAGAAGAAAATCCTCAGGCACTGGTTCCGCTTCAGCAGGCATCTCACGGAACACCGGCTCTTCAGGATCCGACAGGAGGAAAGATTCTGGATGCCCTGTCAATTGCAGCGGATAAGGTAGAGTTGGAAAACGTACCTGCACAGGAAGCTCTGGATGAAGCACAGAAAACAGCACAGGAAGCATTGGATGCATTATAAAATGAGAGATCAGATTAGATTTAAAATCGGAAAAGAAGAAAAAAATATTCAGGAAAAATGGATTGAAATTCCGGAAGGAACAGAACACATTCAGATGATGATAGAAATGCCCGAAGAATTTCAGTATATGGCATTCTTGTTTCTGGAAGATCCCAAAAAAGAAATTCGGTTTCAGAAGCTGCTGGGATATGGGCAGCAGAACCCGGGAATCGGAAAAAGCACAAAGGATACAACGATAGGAGGTGTTCCGGGAGAGATTTATCCCGGAACATGGAAAATCGGAATCGGCATTTTTACAGAATATGTTGCGCAGAAGCTGGGAGAACAAACCGGAGAAATTGTACTGACAGTTTCGGACCGGAAAGATGAGGTTTCTGATCCGATCGGCGGAGAATGCTGGGTGGAAAACGGACTTCATATCTCGGAAAAAAGCTATCGTTGGGAGAACGTATTTTGTCCGGAATCCGGATGGTATAAGGGTGATTTTCATACGCATACGAGGTTGTCTGACGGAAAAGAGACGATCGGTCATGCTTCTGAAAGAGCAGAGGAAAGCGGTTTGGATTTTTATGTGCCGACAGAACATAATCTGATGCATACCGGCTGGTGTAAGACTTCACTCTGTGTGCTTCCCGGAATTGAGGTAACGACAGATAAAGGACACATGAATCTGTTTGGAATTACGGAAATGCCGGAGAAAATTCTGGAGATCGTGAAGCATAACGGAGATGAGATCATAGATATGTATATGGACCAGACGATAGCACAAGCAAAACAAAAAGGATGGATTCGCAGTATCAATCATCCGTTTCTGACCATCTGGAAGTGGCAGTTTGAAAATACAGATCTGCGGGATATCAACTGTATAGAAATCATCAATGATCCGACATATCCGGATGGGCCGGGATCTAATGATATGGCAATTCGTTTTTTGGATCAAGTATGGAATGAAGGAATTCGTGTGTTCGGAGTGGGAGGAAGTGATTCTCACAATCTGGAGGATGAATTTTATGACGGGGCAAGCCTTCCGTCTGCGGTGGGAGATCCCGCAACATGGGTATTTTGTGACGGATTAAGTCCGAAAAATCTGATGAATGCAGTAAGGCAGGGACATCTGTGTGTGACCAGATTCTGCAAAATAGAGCCAAAAATCAAGGTGGATGGTCAGGACTGTCTTCCGGGAGATGAGATCACTGCAAAGAAGTGTGAGATTACATATCGGGCGGAAATTTTGGGACTGACAGAAGAACCGGAAGCATTTCTTGTGATGAATGGAAATTATGTGGAGCTGCCGGTCAGTTCGTCTGAAACCGGAAGATATCATGTAGAGACAAACTTGATTCTGGAACGTACCTCCTGGCAGTGGATCAGACTGGAAGTCAGAACAAAGAAAAAAGAATTTCTTGGATATGTAAACCCGGTATTTCGAGGAAAGAAAGATCCGGAGAGGACAACTTTCGGAGAAATCAAAGGAGAGACAGAAGGTTTAGCAGATGATTAAAGGAATTTTATTTGATAAAGATGGAACTCTGATTGACTTTTTTTCCTTATGGCTGGGTGCGGCAAAAGCGGTCGTAATACAGTTTTTAAAAGAAAATGAGCTTTCAGAGGAAGTAAAGGAACGTGTGTTTTATGCGATGGGAATCGAGAATGGAGAAATCGATCCTTATGGCGGGCTTGCGTATAAGTCCTATTCAGAAATTGCTCTGGATATTACGGATGAACTTTCAAGGGAGCAGATTTATCTGGACAGCCGAAAAGTGAGGATGCAGCTGGAGCGGCTGTTTGCTGAATATGTGACGGAAAGTCAGGCACAGTATGTGGAAACAGCGGACATTAAAGCAGTCCTTGATTCGCTGAAACAGAGAAACATTTGGATCGGACTTGCAACAGCAGATACTGTGCCGTCTGCAAAAAACTGTCTGAAACGGCTGGAGGTACTGGAAAAATTTGATTATGTGGGAGCGGATGATGGTGTCCTGCGCCCGAAACCGGAAGCAGATATGTTTCTGGAATTTCAGAAAAAATTCGGACTGAAGCCGCAGGAAATCGCAGTGGTTGGAGATACATATAATGACATTCGTTTTGCAAGAGAAAACGGGGGAGTTGCCATTGGTGTTTTAAGCGGAGTGAGTCAGGAAGCAGATTTTTGCGGGGAAGCAGATTATATATTAAATTCTGTGGGAGAACTTCCGCAATTATTGGAACAGATATAGATATTAAGGAGGCATTGCTGTGGCTGAGATTCAGTTGAAACATGTATATAAAAAATATGAAGACAAAGTAGTTGCGGTACAGGATTTTAATCTTAAGATCAAGGATCAGGAGTTTGTGATTTTCGTAGGTCCTTCCGGATGTGGAAAATCGACAACGCTGCGGATGATCGCAGGATTGGAGGAAATATCCGACGGGGAGCTTCTGATCGATGGAAAAATGATGAATCAGGTACAGTCATGCGACAGAGATATTGCAATGGTGTTTCAGAATTATGCACTGTACCCGCATATGACCGTATTTGAGAATATGGCATATAGCCTCCGGCTGAAAAAGGTACCGAAAAAAGAACGCAGACAGAAGGTGGAGGAAGCGGCAAAGATTCTTGGACTCGAAGGGGTTCTGGACAGAAAGCCGGGAGAACTTTCGGGCGGGCAGAAGCAGAGAGTGGCAATGGGACGTGCAATTGTACGGAATCCAAGAATTTTCCTGATGGATGAGCCATTGTCCAATCTGGATGCAAAATTAAGAACACAGATGAGGGCGGAGATACTGAGGTTGTACCAGAAGCTGAAAACGACGTTTATTTATGTGACGCATGATCAGACAGAGGCGATGACACTTGGAACAAAGATTGTAGTGATGAAAGACGGAGTGATTCAGCAAGTCGCATCACCGGAAGAACTTTACAACTGTCCGGCAAATACATTTGTGGCAGGTTTTATCGGAATGCCGCCTATGAATTTCTTTCAGGGGAAATGCTGCAGAGGCGGAGAATATGGAACCTATCTTCAGATTGGAGATTTTGCGGTCAATCTGACAGAAGAAGATGCCGAAAGAGTTTTCCGAAAGGGATATATGGGTGAGGTGATCACAGTAGGTGTGCGTCCGGAAGATCTGGTACTTACAGAGGAAGGAACAGAGCATGAGGTTCTGGTGTATGAAATGCTCGGTGCAGAAACCTATCTTTATTTTACATACGAAGGGAAGGATGTGGCATTGAGGACAAATGCAGACACACCATATAGACGGGGAGACAGGATTTCTTTTTGTCTCAGAAATGATAAACTGCACTTGTTTGACGGTGACACCGGGATCAGAATATAAGAAAGACGGCGGAAGGAGACTTCTGCTGTTTTTTTTGTGCAATTGCAGGAATCTGGGTATATCTTACATCAAAATTATGCTATACTGAAACAGTAACCAGAAGGAATTCAAGAAAAGACAGCAGGTGATGATATGAGCAGTTTTAAAGACGTGGTTGGACACAAAAATATAATACAGTATATTGAAAATGCGGTAAAAACAGATAAGGTTTCCCATGCATATATTTTGAATGGGGAAAAAGGTTCCGGAAAACGACTTCTGGCAAATTTGTTCGCTATGAGCCTGCAGTGTCAGAACCGGGATGAAGACGGAGACGCATGCGGAAAGTGCCAGTCCTGCAAACAGGCAGCATCTAATAATCAGCCGGATATTATCAGGGTGACACACGAAAAACCAAATACGATCAGTATTGATGACATCAGAGAGCAGATCAACAATGATATTGTGATCAAGCCATACAGCAGCAAATATAAGATCTATATTGTACCAGATGCAGATATGATGAGTGTACAGGCGCAGAATGCGCTGTTGAAGACGATCGAGGAGCCGCCGGCTTATGCGGTGATCCTGCTTTTGACAGAGAATGCGGAGATTCTTCTTCCCACGATTCGTTCCAGATGTGTAATGCTGAAGCTGAGAAATATCAAAGATCAGCTGATCAAAAAATATCTGATGGAACAGATGGAGATTCCGGATTATAAAGCAGATGTGTGCGTGGCGTTTGCGCAGGGAAATATGGGACGTGCGATCATGCTTGCGACATCAGAGCATTTTAATGAGATCAAGGAAGAGGCAGTTCATCTGCTGCGTGAGATTAATGACATGGATGTGGATGCGCTGGAGGCAGCCGTAAAACGAGTGGTTTCTTATAAGATGAATATCACAGACTATCTGGATGTGATCTCGGTATGGTATCGGGATGTGCTGATCTATAAAGCCACAAAGAATGTGGATCAGGTCGTATTTTCTGATCAGCTCAGATTTATCAAGGACCGGGCAAGCAAGAGCTCTTACGAGGGAATCGAGAATATTCTGGACGGAATTGAAAAGGCAAAGGCCAGACTAAAAGCAAATGTCAATTTTGAACTGACGATGGAATTGCTTTTATTGACAATAAAGGAGAACTGATAGAATGACAAAAGTGATTGGAGTAAGGTTTCGGACAGCCGGAAAAATCTACTATTTTTCACCGGGAAAGTTTGAGATCAAACAGGGAGACCACGTGATTGTGGAGACTGCGCGCGGTGTAGAGTATGGAAAGGTTGTGATCGGAACCAGAAAAGTAAAAGATCAAGAGGTGATACAGCCGCTGAAGTCTGTCATTCGGATCGCCACAGAGCAGGATCAGAAGACAGAAGAGAAAAATAGAGAGAAAGAAAAGGAAGCATTTCAGATTTGTCTGGAAAAGATCAGAAAGCATGGTCTGGAGATGAAACTGATCGATGCGGAATATACATTTGACAACAATAAAGTGCTGTTTTATTTCACAGCAGACGGGCGTATCGATTTCCGTGAGCTGGTAAAAGATCTGGCAGCAGTATTTCGCATTCGGATCGAGCTGCGTCAGATCGGTGTAAGAGATGAGACGAAGATCCGGGGCGGAATCGGAATCTGCGGAAGACCATTATGCTGTCACACGTATTTGTCCGAGTTTGCTGCAGTTTCCATTAAGATGGCAAAAGAGCAGAATCTGTCCCTGAATCCGACCAAGATTTCCGGAGTGTGCGGAAGGCTGATGTGCTGTCTGACGAACGAGGAAGAGACTTATGAAGAATTAAACAGCCAGCTTCCGTCAGTAGGAGATACGGTTACGACTTCAGATGGATTGACAGGAACGGTCCATTCCTTAAGTGTTCTGAGAAAACTGGTGAAAGTAGTTGTAAATCTGGAAAACGATGAAAAAGAAATCAGGGAATATCAGGCGGAAGAATTAAAATTCCGTCCGCGTAAGCGAAAAGCGAAGGTCTCAAAAGAAGAGATGCGCAAGCTCGCGGAACTGGAAAAGGGAGAAGGAGCGTCAAGATTAGATGACAAATAATTTAAAATCCGGAGAGCGTCTGGATGATCTGCAGCTTAATGGGCTTCAGATTATCCAGGATCCGGAACGATTTTGTTTTGGGATTGATGCGGTGATGCTTTCTGATTTTGCCAGGGTCAAACCGGGGGAGAAGGTTCTGGATCTGGGAACCGGAACCGGGATCTTACCGATTTTATTGTCTGCAAAGACCCGGGGAGAGCATTTTATCGGACTTGAGATTCAAAAAGAAAGTGCTGATATGGCGCGAAGAAGTATAGAGTGGAATCATCTGCAGGAAAAAATTGAGATTGTGCAGGGAGATATCAAAGAGGCGGCAGCGTTATTCAAGCCGACTTTTTTTGATGTGATCGTGACCAATCCACCGTATATGCTGAATCAGCATGGTCTGCAGAATCCGGGAGATGCCAAAGCGATCGCACGGCATGAGATTTTATGTACTCTGGATGATATTTTACGAGAGAGCAAACAATTACTTGCGGACGGGAAAGGGCGGTTTTATATGATACACAAACCGTTTCGTCTGGCAGAGATTCTGACGAAGATGAGTGAATATAAGATCGAACCGAAGCGGATCCGATTTGTGCATCCTTATATTGATAAGGAACCTACGATGGTGCTGATCGAAGGTCTTCGAGGCGGAAAACCGAGGGTAACGATCGAACCGCCTATAATTATGTATACCCGGTGAGGGTGAGAGAAAGGAAACAGCATGACAGGAACGTTATATTTGTGTGCAACTCCAATCGGAAATCTGGAGGATATGACTTTTCGTGTGATCCGTACACTCAAAGAAGTGGATCTGATCGCAGCGGAGGATACAAGAAACAGTATCAAGCTGTTAAATCATTTTGAGATACAGACACCAATGACCAGTTATCACGAATACAATAAATACGAAAAAGGAAGAAAGCTGGTAGAAAAGCTGTTGGAAGGACAGAATATCGCTTTGATCACAGATGCCGGAACGCCCGGAATTTCGGATCCCGGAGAGGAACTCGTGAAGATGTGCTATGAATCCGGAATTTCGGTAACATCTCTTCCGGGGGCAGCAGCCTGTATTACGGCACTGACAATTTCCGGGCTGTCTACCAGACGATTTGCATTTGAAGCATTTTTGCCATCAGATAAAAAAGAACGGGAACAGATTTTAAAGGAGATGGAGACTGAAACGAGGACTATGATCGTATATGAAGCACCTCATCGTCTTGTAAAGACTCTGAAATTGTTTCTGGAGCGGCTTGGAAACAGGAAGATTACCATATGCCGGGAGTTGACAAAACGTCATGAGACAGCTCTTGCAGTGACTTTGGAAGAGGCAGTGGCTCATTATGAGGCAAATGCTCCAAAAGGCGAGTGTGTTCTGGTGATCGAGGGGAAGAGCCGGGAAGAAGCCCGGGCAGAGGAGAGAAAACAGTGGGAAGAAATGACCATTGAAGATCACATGGAAGTATACACAAAACAGGGAATGGATAAGAAATCAGCAATGAAAGCTGTCGCAAAGGACAGGGGAGTGTCCAAGCGGGATATTTACCAATATCTGGAAAGCAGAAAATAAAAAAGAAACGCAGGGATCAGGAAAGATTTCTGCGTTCCTTTTTTGTACGATGAGCTTATGTGATTCAGATTTTTTTGATATCCACAATCTCTCCGTCTCTCATGGAGATTACTTTTTGTCCTGCAATCTCAGTTTCTCCCCGCTTGTTAGTTACATAGAGGACTGTAATGCCAAGCTCTTTGTTGATGCGCCGGATATCACGCATCATTTCTTTTCTGCGATATTCGTTCTGTCGGGCAAAATCTTCATCGACCAGAAGGACTTTTGGTTTGCATACAACAGCACGTCCAAGTGCAACGCGTTGTTTCTGCGCCTCATTGATCACCCGGATCTTTTTCTCAAGAATGTCCGTGATATTGAAAAAATGTGCTGCCATTTTCACACGGCTGTCAATAATCTGCCGCGGAAGATTGCGAAGGCGCAGTCCAAGCGCGATATTGTCATACACGTTTAAGTGAGAATAGAGCTGATAATTCTGAAACGCCATGGCAAGACTACGGTCACGGGGCAGAATATCGTTGAGCAGATCTTTTCCGAGATAGATTTCACCGGATGTAATATCCTCCATACCACCGATCATGCGAAGTATGGTGGATTTTCCGCAGCCGCTTGGTCCGAAAAAGGTAACAAACTCTCCGTCTTCTATATGCAAAGAAAGATTTTTGACAGATACAAATCCGTTGGGATATGTCTTGTTCAGATTTTCAAGAGTAATACTCGCCATCAGAACACCTCCTTATGTCTAACATCAGTGTATCATATTCAAACCTGCAAAACAATCTATTGCAGCATGAATTGAGCAAGGACCACGCTGGCTGCAAGTCCGGCGAAGGTGGCAATCAGCGCTCCAGTCAGTGTGTAGCGGGAGTTTTTGATCTTTGCGGTCATGAAATAGACACTCATAGTATAAAAGATGGTCTCTGTACAGGACATGGAAATGGATGCGATCAGTCCGATCAGAGAATCCGTACCAAACTCTTTATAGAGATCCAGAAGAAGTCCGGTAGCGGCTGAGGAAGAAAACATTTTGACAACCGTAAGAGGAACCAGTTCTCCGGGAAATCCAATGGCAGCAGTAAACTGCCCAATACAGGAGGAAATCATCTCCAGAAACCCGGAAGCGCGGAGAATACCCACTGACACCATAAGTCCGATGAGTGTGGGCATGATCTTGAGAACGGTTAAAAATCCGTTTCGGGCACCTTTGATGAAATGTTCATAGACGTTGATCTTCATCAGAAGTCCATAGACGATGATGGCAAGGATCAGAAACGGGACAATAAAATTGGTGAGGTAGAGAAAAAGATTCATGAATGACTCCAAAATAAAATCAGATTTTTAAATCTATATGCGGTTTCAGAGAATAACATCCCTCAAGAACTCATAAGATAAAACAAAATCGATTTTGGGAGTTTGCCATGTCAGATCGTTTGCGAAAGAGCACAAAAAAGCAAGTCATCTCGATCATTCTTGTTCTTACCTTGCTGTTGTCTGTGATATTGTCCGGATGTCACGGGCAGTCTTCAGAAATCCAGAATAAAAAGTTCAGAAAATTTACCGAAACCTTATTTTGTCAGGAAGTGGCGTCAAATACGGTCAGTCTGCATTATACACTCAAAGATCCCGGTCAGTATGGGATTCAGGATTCCCCGGTTACATTCGGATATTTTAATACGGATAAAGGAACCCGAAAAATTTCCACAGAAAATACACAGGCGGCATTGAAACGATTTTCCTATCGGAAATTATCAAGGGAAAACAGGCTTACATATGATGTGTTGGATTATTATCTGGAGTTATCTAAAAAAGAAAGTGACTATCTGCTGTATGAAGAGCCCATGGGGACAGTCAGCGGTGTGCAGACACAGATTCCGGTACTGTTGTCAGAATATCAGTTTCAAAGCAAAGAAGATGTGGATGCTTATCTGGAGTTGATGAAAACAACACCCGATTATTTTAATTCCCTGATCGCATTTGAACAGGAAAAGGCACAAAAAGGGCTTTTTATGGCAAGCTATACGGCGGACACCGTAATTGAACAGTGTCAGGCATTCATTGATATGGGAGACTCCAACTATCTGATTTCCACGTTTGTTGATCGGATCCAGAAGCTTACAGATCTGTCCGAATCGGAGAAAAGTGATTATATCCAGAAAAATGCATATATGCTGCAGACCTATGTGTTGCCGGCCTATCAGCAGCTGATTAAAACCGTGGTGGAGTTGAAAGATTCCAGTAAGAACGAAGAAGGACTCTGTTATCTGCCAAACGGAAAAGAATATTATGAGCTGACAGTGCAGGCGTCCACAGGATCTGCAAGAACAGTTCCTCAATTACAGAAACTGACAAAGAATCAAATGAAAGATGATCTGGCGGCAATGAAAGCTGTGATCGGACTGACAGCAGAACAGGCAAAGGAAACAGCAGTGATGGAATCTACCGATCCAAAAGAAATATTAAACAGCCTGAGTCTGGATATTCAGAAGACGTTCCCAAAACTTCCCCAGACGAGTGTAGAAGTAAAATATGTGCCAAAAGCCATGGAAGCACATCTAAGTCCGGCATTCTATATGATACCGGCACTGGATGACACAGAAGAAAATGTCATCTATGTCAACCAGGCCCAGATGGGTAATAAGCTGACACTGTATACAACACTGGCTCATGAGGGGTATCCGGGGCATCTGTATCAGACGGTTTATTACGCATCGACAAAGCCGGATCCACTGCGCAGTATTTTCAATTTTGGCGGATATGTGGAAGGCTGGGCAACGTATGCGGAAATGGGTTCCTACTATCTGGCAGATTCGCTTACCAGGGAGCAGGCGGTTCTACTTCAGAAAAACAGTTCCATTTTGCTGGCATTGTATGCGCTGGCAGATATGGGCATTCATTATGATGGGTGGAATCGGATGGATACTGTAAAATTTTTCAAAGAATATGGAGTCGGAAGTGCGGAGATAGTGAATCAGATTTATGATCTGATCATTGGATCTCCGGGAAATTATCTGAAGTATTATATCGGCTATGTAGAATTTCTGGAATTAAAGAAAAAATGGGTCGAAAAAAAGGGCGAGGATTTTTCCCAGAAAGAATTTCATAAGGCAGTACTGGATGTAGGACCGGCACCGTTTGAACTGGTAGAAAAATATATGTGGCAGGGAGAAAAATAAAAGATGTTGAATTATCTGTGGGCAGGAATGATTATAATCGGAATCATATATGGTGCATTCACCGGAAAAATGCCCGATATCACGAATGCAGCTCTGGATTCTGCAAAAGATGCAGTAACCTTGTGTATTACAATGGTGGGAGTGATGGCATTCTGGATGGGAATCATGGAAATTGCGTCCCGGGCGGGAATTATTGAGATGGCATCGAAAAAAATGAGACCGCTGATCCGATTTTTGTTTCCTGATATTCCGAAAGAGCATCAGGCGAATCAGTATATTACAACAAACTTTATTGCAAATTTTCTGGGGCTGGGCTGGGCGGCAACGCCTGCCGGACTTCAGGGAATGCAGGCACTGGCCGAATTAGAACAGGAAAGAAGGATGAAAAGAGCGCCGGGAAAGGCAAGAAAGCCCGGCGTGGCATCCAATGAAATGTGCACATTTCTGATCATGAATATCTCTTCGCTGCAGTTGATCCCGATCAATGTGATCGCCTACCGGAGTCAGTATGGAAGTGTGAATCCGGCGGCAATTGTAGGTGCGGGGATTGTGGCGACAACAGTGAGTACGCTGGCCGGGATGGTGTATTGTAAGATTATGGACAGGAAGAGATAAGTCCGATCCGGGCATACTCGATCAATTCTTCTTCCACGCGTTTCATCACTTCTTTTGTCTCCGGATTGGTATAAGGGATCCTGGCAATGATTTTGGGAATATAGTTTTGCTCTTCGATGATATCCAGACTTTCCCGGAAGTTAATATCATAAAAATAAGCAAGATAAGAAATCCAGTAATCCATCGGTGTTACCCGGTCAGAGGACAGGATACATTCATGACGTAAAATAGAATCTCTTACTTTTGGAGAAATCGCAGAGGCGCCTGTTTCCTCTGCGGAAGTATCCATAAAAGTTTCCAGTCTGTCTTCCAGTTTTACACGGCAGTTGTCCAGTTTATCGGCATCCCGGATGATCTTTGCATGAAGTAAAGTACGTGCATCGGAAATTCCATCCAGCTTAAAATCACTGTGTTTGGCAATGGAAATACGGATGATTTCGTCAAAATCAGATTCGGGAACAAACCTGCGGATCAGGTTTTCTCCATTATCATTATTGAACAGAATTTTTACACCGTAAGCGGCATGATCCATCGTGTCCGGAAGAAAGCTGTCGAAGCGTTTTAACTGCTCAAAACGTCCGATATCATGCAGCAGGGCGATCATCTTTGCAAGTGTGGTATCTTCCTCAGATAACCGCATACGGGCTGAAATGTCAGTACTTTCTTTTACAACGCCGTAAGTGTGTACGATCTTTAAACGGATTTTGTCATTGTGGCAGTCGTAGTCTTTTAAATAATTGTTGAATTGTCTTTTTGCGGTGTAAAAATCCATAAAAGTGGCACTCCTTATTATTGGGCATAATTATTTTTCCAGTTGTTTCTTAAGTTGTTCAATGATAGTTTGTTGTTCCTGAATAATGCTTTGTTGTTCACCAATGGTATTTTTCTGTTCATCGATCGTATCCTGCATTTGATCGATCATGTACTGCACGGTATTCTTATCCAATATTTGTAATTCTTTTGAAAACAATCCCATAACTTTCTCCACATTCCTGCAAAGCTCATAAATCTCCCGGTACATAGGAATAAACTTCGGATATTGTTTGATTAGCTGGACGATTATTTCCGGATTATCCTCGCTGAGAAATGTGAGCCACGCATCTAAATCGTTTTTGATACCTTATCGGACAAAGTCCGCCCGCCGCAGGCATGTATTACGGGATGCCCGGATGGGTATACCTTTATTGTGACGGGTTTCCCGATAGATGTCAAGTGGGATGAAAACGAATTCCTGCAGAAGCTCCATATGAAGTCCTGTATCTGACTTTTGACAAAAATGGTGGACATAATCCTGCTTGTGCCGTTTCATCTCTCCAGAACTTTTTTCTATAAAAACAATGGTATACACGCTTTTTATATCCCGATAGCTGAATTTCTTTTTCCGTTCATTTTTGGCACGTTTGTATTGCCGGAGCAAAAGATCAGCCAAATAGCATGCACTGCGTTGTCCGGGAAAGGAATATCCTATTTTTTGCACTTCAATGTTTGCAATGCTTCCATCTTCCAGTTGAACAACAATATCCATAATAAGCAAAGCATTTTCTTCTGCAATTCGGGAAGAATCGTTTGGAAGTACGTGTAAAATACGAATATGCCGTTGTAATATCAGTGACAGTAATTCTTCCAGACGTGAAGGTGCAGTATCCGGATTTAAAATTTCTTTGAAAAAAGAATCGTAAAGTATTTTGACACCCTGCATTCCTGTGCAAAATTGCAGAAATTCTTCTTGTTGGGATTCGTCCCACGAATCAAACAGAAATTTTAATTCAGGGGTAGTTTGAATTTTTTTACAAAGCTCCTCTCGGGTTTGAATCATTGGAAAATATTGTTTTAGTCCATTGCTCATAAGCGGTTCCTCCTGATGGTTTGTGAATTAGATTGAAAATTTGATGATTTCATCTGGATTTGTTTTTTGAAAATAAAGAAGAGAACATGGAAATAAAAAGAAATATCCGTTCTCCTGAAATGTTATGAATAAAGTCTAACATGAGGAATATGAAGTGTCCAATAAAAATTTCATAAATAGATAGAGTCAAAAGAAAAGCCATTGATACTGTATACATCAAATATTTAGGGGGTACATCTTCAAAAAAGATTATGGTATAATAATACTCTTATAAGAAACCAAGTCAGGAAATGATATTTTATAGCAAAGGAGGCAGAGGATGCTGCATGTAGCTGTTGTAGAAGATGAAACAGAGTATCGTGGATTGATACAGGAAATGGTGGGCAGATATGCAAAGGAATATGATCTCCAGATTCAGACTACAGCATTTCAGGACGGCAGAGAGTTGGTTCAGAATTATCAAAAATTTGATATTCTTCTGATGGATATCGAAATGCCTCATCTAAATGGTATGGAGGCAGCTCAGAAGATACGGGGGCTGGATAAGGAGGTAGTGATTGTTTTTATCACGAATATGGCGCAGTATGCGATCAAGGGCTACGAAGTAGATGCGCTGGATTTCATTTTAAAACCGCTCAACTATTATACCTTTTCCATGCGTTTTACAAGAGCTGTGGGAAGAGTGAAAAACCGGGAAGGAAAAAGGATCTGTCTGAATCTTCCGGATGGGGCGAAATTTCTGGACAGCAGAGAGATCTATTATGTAGAGATCCAGAACCGGATGCTCCACTATCACACGAAAGCAGGAGTATTTACGATTCGCGGAGCATTAAAGGACGTGCAGGAAGAGCTGGAAGACTGGCATTTTGTAAAATGCAATCAGTGTTATCTGGTAAATTTGAAGTATGTTTCCGAAATCAGAAAAAACATTGCGGTTGTGGGTGGAGATGAGCTGGAAATCAGCAGGAGAAACAGACCTGCATTTCTGAGTGCAGTGGTAGATTTTCTGGGAGGCTGATGCAGGAAAGGGAAGAGGGAAACGATGAGTGAAAATCTAAAGCTGGGAATGGAGAGCCTGTGGTATGGGATTAATTTATGGATATCCTGTCTGGTGTTTCTGCTTCCGCTGAGAAGAAAGACACATTTTAAAGTCAGACTGATTCTATCGGGAGCAGTATGTGTTTTAATTTTGTCCGGAGTATATTATTTGATAGAAAATCTTACAGACTGGAGCTACTGGGGGCAGGTTCCCCTTTTATTTATTACGTATTTTAGTGCGGTTCTGATTTTTTACAATTGTGTGAAGGGCAAGGGATTTGGCCTCTGGTATTGTGGTGTATGGGGAACGATGACATTTTTGCTGGTACTGGAAACCAGCTATGTACTTTGCAGTCCACTGCTGGGAGATTTGGGAAACTGGCTTTTGAAAATTTTATTTTCGGTGGCAGTAAATGTGGCCATAGGACTGACACTGGCTCGCTGGATGCCGGAAAAGGGGCAATATCAGATTGGCCCGAGACAGATGGTTTCTGCATGGGTGTTTTGTATTATGTCAGAAAATTTGTTTATTTACGCAAAGGTCGATCCGGGGGCTGCTTTATTCAACATTGTGTTGCAGTTTTATTGTATCACCTTATTGTATCTGCAAAGTGCATTGTTTAAAAAGAGCAGTATGAGAAAAGAGCTGGAAACCATTCAGCTTCTCTGGCATCAACAAAAAGGGCAGTATCAGCTGTCCAAAGAGACGATAGAGCTGATCAATCACAAATGTCATGATCTGAAGCATCAGGTACAGGCGATACGTGCTGTCAAAGATGAAAAAGAGAGGGAAACATATCTCGAAAAAATTGAAAAATCCGTGCAGATCTACAGTGCTATCGTGAGAACAGGAAATGAAATTCTGGATACCATTTTGACAGAAAAAAGTCTGATCTGTGAAAATAGCGGGATTCATATCAACTGTGTGGCAGATGGATCTCTGCTGGCTTTTATGAATCCGGTAGATTTGTATACATTGTTTGGAAATGCTCTGGATAACGCAATTGAAGCGGTGAGAAAGCTGGAAAGCAAAGAAAAAAGAGTGATTGATATCATGCTGTACGAAAGACAAAGCTTTCTGATGCTGCAGATAGTCAATCCGATGTGCGGAGAAGTGAAGTTTGAGGATGGACTTCCGCTTACGACAAAGGCGAAGAACGGATATCACGGATATGGAATGAAGAGCATGCTCCATACCATTCAAAAATATGAGGGACATTTGACAACAGAGGTAAAAAATGGATGTTTTTATTTCAACGTTATGCTTCCTCTTGAAAGAGATTCCAACAAAAAGTAGAAGAGACACAAAGGGTCTGGTCAGTGAGCCAGGCTCTTTTTTGTAAAAAATTTACCCACTTACACCACAAGAAATACCACCTGAACAAAAACGGTTGTACTTGCAAATTATTGCAGATATAATCATTTCGAAATAAATTGAGAAGTGTAAGAAATAACAAAAACATGGAGTAATTACTATGCGAACCAGTAAAATGAGAAGAGAAATTGAACTGAAGAAAGGCTGGGTGTTCACAGGGCGTGACGGAAAAGCGGTCAAAGTGGATTTACCGCATACCTGGAATGCAGTGGACGGACAGGATGGAGGAAATGACTATTATCGAGGAACCTGTCACTACAGCACTACATTTGCAGCCCCGGATCTTGACAGCAAGACCCAGAGAGTATATCTGGAGTTTCAGGGAGTAAATTCCTCTGCCGAGGTGGTGTTAAACGGTCAGAAGGTGATGAGTCATGACGGCGGATATTCCACATTCCGTGCAGATGTGACAGAGTTTTTAACAAAAGAAAACAAGTTAGAAGTAGCAGTGGATAACAGTGTCAACGACAGGGTATATCCTCAAAAAGCAGATTTCACATTTTATGGTGGAATTTACAGAGATGTTCTTCTTCGTATTGTATCAAATGAACATTTTGAGATGGACTACTACGGCGGAGACGGTGTAATGGTAACGCCGACAGTAGAAGGAAAAGATGGAAAGGTTCATGTAGAGAGTTTCCATAAGGCAGAAAATGCCAAAGTAGCAGTAACTTTAATTGATGCACAGGGAAATCCTGTAGCAAAAGGTGAAGGAAAAGATGTGACGGTTACGATACCGGATGTACATCTTTGGGATGGAGTAGAAGATCCATATTTATATACAGCAGTAGTAGAGTTGATGAAAGACGGAGAAGTCAAAGACGACGTTCGCATTCCATTTGGTGTCCGTACATTCAGCGTGGATCCGAAAAAAGGATTTTTCCTGAACGGACGCTCCTATCCTCTGCATGGAGTATCCAGACACCAGGATCGGAAGGGAATCGGAAATGCATTAACAAAAGAACACCACAGAGAAGATATGGAATTTATCCGTGAGATCGGGGCGAATACAGTTCGTCTCGCGCATTATCAGCATGATCAGTATTTCTATGATCTGTGTGATCAGTACGGAATGATTGTCTGGGCGGAGATTCCATACATCTCAGAACATATGCCAAACGGACGGGAAAATACCATTAGCCAGATGAAAGAGCTGATTGTACAGAATTACAATCATCCAAGTATCGTTACATGGGGAATATCCAATGAGATCACGATTTCCACAAAGGATAATAAGGATATGCTGGATAATCACCGTGAACTCAATGATCTGTGTCACAAAATGGATTCCACACGTCCTACAACGCTGGCCTGCTATGCAGTGTGCGGTCCTTTCAACAAGGTAGCACATCTGTCTGACTTAGTAAGCTGGAACTTGTATTTGGGATGGTATGTTCCAGGGTTGTTTTTAAATGACTGGTGGATCAGCTTTTTCCACCGCGTGTACCCTAACAGGTGTTTGGGATATTCTGAGTATGGCTGTGAAGGAATGCCGAATTTACATTCCTCACGTCCAAGAAGAGGAGACCATACAGAAGAATATCAGAGTCGCTACCATGAATTTATGCTGAAATGTTTTGAGCGTCATCCGTATATGTGGAGTACCCACGTATGGAACATGTTCGATTTTGCGGCAGATGCGAGAGATCAGGGTGGAGAGCCGGGAATGAATCATAAGGGACTTATGACATTTGACCGGAAAATAAAAAAAGACAGCTTCTACATTTACAAAGCGTACTGGAGCAAAGAGCCTTTCGTACATCTTTGCGGAAGCCGCTACGTAGACAGAACGGAAGCAGTCACTACAGTCAAGGTTTATTCGAACCAGACAAAAGTTGCATTATATGCAAACGGCAAGCTCCTGGAAGAAAAGACAGGCAATAAAGTCTTTGAATTCCGCGTTCCGTTAAACGGAGAAGTTCGTCTGGAAGCTGTGTCCGGTAAGGCAAAAGATACAAGCACACTTCGCCGCGTCAGCAAGCCAAACCCGGATTACAAGCTCAAAAAGAGCAAAGGAAAGAGCCAGAACTGGGTATAAGTAGGAAGCAACTGCAAATCTTGCAGAAGAAATTGAAATAAGAAACGAGTAAATCGGACGGCCCTCTGCTTTTTACAAAGCAGAGGTGCTGTTTTAGGTAAAGAGGCAAACCGCCGTATCCGGGCGGGAGAATGGAGAATAATATGAAACAGGAATCTACTCAGGCAACATCTGTTAATGCTCTGAACAGGGCAAAGATGTATCAGCTTGTTCTTTTCCCTATGAATAATGGGGCGACAAACGTCTATTATATTTTGACAATGAACTTTATTGCATATTATGCAAACGGAATTCTTGGCTTATTGCTGGCATTTGCAACTACAATGGTAACATTGATGCGTGCAGGAGATGCGTTCATTGACCCGATCATCGGAGCGATCATGGACAGAACTTCTACCAGATGGGGAAAATTCAGACCGTTTATGGTAATCGGAAACCTGATTATGATCGTATCCTCAATTTTACTGTATTTTGGAACCCGTATCATTTCTGAGGATATGATGTGGCTGCGTTATTTATGCTTTATTTTATTCTACGCACTGAATATGGTTGGATATACATTTCAGACATCGGTTACACGTTCAGGACAGACATGTCTCACAAATGACCCGAAACAGAGACCTCTGTTTACAATCTTTAATACGATTGCCAGCCTGATCGGAATGGGGCTTGTACAGTTTCTTGCGCCGATCGTAACCGGAGGAAATTACAGAACAGAAGAATTTTTTAATATCATGATTCCTCTGGCAATGATCGTATCAGCGATCATGACTGCACTGGCTGTTATCGGTATTGCAGAAAAAGACCGTCCAGAATTCTTTGGACTTGGTGGAGAAGGCGGAAAAGAAAAAGTTAAAATAAAAGAATATGTAGCTATTTTAAAAGCAAACAAAGAACTGCAGAGACTGATGATCGCAGGTGCAGGATGTAAGCTTGCATTCTCGATCGCGACGAATATGACGGTTCTGGCAATGCTTTACGGAGCGATGATGGGAGATTACAAAGGTCTGTATCTTCCGATGATGATCGTCGGATATGTATTTTCCGTTCCGTTCTTCCTGTTGACAGTACGTACTTCACAGAAGAAAGGACAGAAGGCATCTTTAATGCTCTATATCAGCGTTGCACTTGTTATGTACATCGGTGTTTTAGTATTGCTTCTGTTGTGGAAACCGGAAGTTGCAGCGATGAATGTGAGTCTGACAAACCTGAATCTTTATACGATCCTGTTTATCCTTTTTTTCGGAATTGGATACGGAGCATATTATGCAACAGCAGATATGCCGATTCCAATGGTTGCAGACTGTTCAGATTACGAAACATTCCGCTCCGGACGTTATATTCCGGGAATTATCGGAACCTTATTCTCACTTGTGGATAAGCTGGTAAGCTCTCTGGGATCTACAGTAGTAGGAATTGCAGTGACGATCATCGGACTGTCAACACTTCCGGATGGAACAACCCCTTATTCAGAGGGAATGCATACGATAGTAATTATTTTATTCTGTGTTGTTCCGATGCTTGCATGGATCGCAACACTGGTCGCAATGCGCGGATATAAACTGACCGGTGCAAGAATGAAAGAAATTCAGGCGATCAATGCAGTGCGTAAGGATGCGATCAGCAAAGGAATGAGCGTAGAAAACGCAATGCAGAAATGGCAGACGATTGATCAGGTGCCGGATGAATTTAAAGTACACTAAAAGTGAAAAAGTAAACATATAGAAGGGATATCCTTTCATCAGATATGCTCCCTTTCGGGAAGGCAGTTAAAATAACAAGACTGTTCTCCCGGGAGGGGGCATATTGTGTTACAGAACTATTTGTACCTGAAACCGACTTCGTGCTATAATATTACAGACACAAATCAACGAGATACGGAGAAAATTATGCAGTTACGATACGAGATCCCGGACACATTCTGGAGTTTGTTCCGTTCGGTAAACCGGGAGATTTATATGGAGTCGCTGCTGGTGATCAATGAGGAATATCAGTACAGTAATTATTTTCTGACGAAAGAAATCTGTGTGCAGGTATTGAGTGATATGAATGCACAGAAACAGGTTTTGCTTCAGCGGGAGGAGAACGAGACGGATTTTGACATGCTGGAGACGACAGCATCCCGCATTTTACGGTGGCTTTTAAAGACCGGATGGCTGAAGAAGATCGAAGATTACAGTACGATGACCACAAATATTGTGATACCGGATTATGCGGCGGTTTTTATTGAGGCATTTGAGCGACTCACGTCCGAAGAGCTGGAAGAAACAGAATTATATATTCAGAATGTATATGCTACGCTGTTTTCCTTTCAGAATAATTCCAGAGTAAATCTGAATATGCTCAGGACGGCCCTGATCAATACAAGAAAGCTGAACAAAGCGCTGCAGGATATGCTTCATAATATGGACAAGTTTTTCGAGAGGCTTTTGGATCAGGAGTCTTACGGGGAACTTTTGCGGGAGCATCTGGACGGGTATGTGGAAGAAATTGTCAAGAAAAAGTATCATATTTTAAAAACATCAGACAATTTTTATATCTACAAGATGGACATTAAAAAATGTCTCCGGGATATGCGGGAAAATGAAGAATGGATCGAAAGCATCCGGCAGAAAGCAAAAGCAGCAGGAGATACGAAAGAGGATGTGTTAGATCTGTTGGATCTGATCGAACGGGGATTTGATGACATTGAACACAGGATCTCCAATATGGACAGAGAGCATTCCAAATATGTGCGGGCAACCGTGAGCCGGATGAATTATCTGTTAAGCGGAGAGACTGATACCAAAGGGCTGGTGGTGCAGCTTCTGAATAAAATATCTGCGCAGGAAGAACCGGAGAAGCTGCTTACGGAAGCAGGAAAACGGATGAACCTGTCTCTGTTTGAGATGATTTCCGAAAAATCATTGTATAAGAGAAGAAAACAGAGGACAGACTTTATCAGCCAGATGGGACAGGATGAAGAATATGAAGATCTGAACCGGGAGGATGTGCTGAAGTTAAACCGGATTCAGATGCGCTACAGCAGACAGGAGATTGAGGATTTTATCGAAGAGCATATGGAAAACGAAGTGATGGACGCCGGAACACTTCATATTACAGAAGAGACAGCATTTGAAAAACTGATCCTGGCATATGACTACAGTACCAGAAAGAACAGTAAATATCGGGTATTGAATGAGGAGGAGACAGTCATCCAAAGTGGACAGTATCAATATCCGGCATTAAAATTTGTGCGAAGGAGACCGCAATGATCGAATATTACGAACAGCTTTCGGAAGAAGAGCAGGACGATATCAAACATGTGATCCAGACATTATATCGTCAGACCTTTCTTCTGGAACGAAAATTTGAAAAACGGACCGGGCGGATGGTTCCGGTCAGGGAGTACCGTGTATGCAGCAAGCACAGGGAATTTCTGGAGAAATATTTTGCAGTTGCCGGAATCACACTGCAGGAAAATCTGCATATGGGCGTCATGTACATCCAGGGAGAGACACTATGGGGAGAAAAGCTCTCCAGACTTGCCACAATCTATATTCTGGTGTTAAAGCTAATCTATGATGAGCAGATGGCAGCAGTGTCATCCAGCAGCCATATCGTGACCACTCTTGGAGCAGTGAACGGAAAAGCGGGAGAATTCCATGTGTTAAGCGGCTTGCCGTCCCCGACAGAGATGCGGAGGACTGTTGCATTTTTGAAAAAATATCAGATTGTGGAACCTGTGGATGTGATGGAGGAGCTGGATGAGAACAGCAGACTTGTTATTTATCCGTGCATCAATACAGTGCTGCTTGGAGATGATATCAGAGAACTATTAGAGACGTTCAGCGAGGAGGAAGACAGTGGAGACAAAACAGGCGTTCAAAGCGCTCTCGAAAATCTGCCTGAATAACTGGCATTACATAGACAGAAAAGTACTTACTCTTAATCAGGGAATCAATTTCTTTACCGGACATTCCGGAAGTGGAAAGTCTACAGTGATCGACGCCATGCAGATCGTACTGTACGCGAACACAGACGGAAGAGGATTTTTTAATAAGGCGGCAGCAGACGACTCTGACCGTTCTCTGATCGAATATTTAAGGGGAATGGTGAACATCGGGGAAAATAACGAATCCCAGTATTTGAGAAACCAGAATTTCTCCAGTACGATCGTTCTGGAGCTGGAGCAGACAGATACGAAAGAAAAGCAGTGTGTGGGAGTGGTATTTGATGTTGAGACAGCCACAAATGAGATCAATCGCCTGTTTTTCTGGCATAAAAGCGGGCTTCTGGAAAATCAGTACCGGGCGGATAAGCGCTGCCTGACGACATTTGAAGTCAAAGAATATCTGCAGCGGACATTTTCAAAGGAAGAGTATTATTGTGGTCCGAGCAATGAGAGATTCCGCAGACAGATGTATGACATTTATCTGGGTGGTCTGGATATCGAAAAATTTCCTCGTTTGTTCAAGCGAGCCATTCCGTTTCGTATGAATATCAAACTGGAAGATTTCGTGAAAGAATATATCTGTATGGAGCAGGATATGCACATTGAAGAGCTGCAGGAAAGTGTGATGCAGTATGGAAGAATGCGCGGGAAAATCGAAGAGACCATGGAAGAAATCGGGTATCTTCAGGAGATCCGGGGTTCCTATCGGCAGTATGAAGAAAAACAGGAAGAGACGGCGTCCTGTACCTATCAGATTTCCAGGCTGGAAATCCTGCATCTGCAGAGTAAGATCCAGGAACTGAATGACCGGATGAAAGAGACACAGACGGAGATTGCAGGACAGGAAGCGAAAAGAGTCAATCTGGAGAAAGAGCAGGCAGAACTTCAGAAAGAATACGAAGCAATAATTTTGAAGATTGCGGACAGTGGTTATGCAGCCATGGAAAAAGATCTGGAGAGTCTGAACGAAGCCCTGGAACGGCTGCAGAACAGTAAGGCAAGATGGAAAAAGACTGCAGATGGTCTCAAAGAGTGGAAAGAAAAAGATGTGACGCCGAATCAGACCTTGTGGGATATTGACCGGTTTGTTTCTGGAAAGATCACGGAAGGTGAGCTGGAACGGCTGCAGACAAGTCTGACACAGATCCGGGAAGAACTGGAAGAAGAGCGTCAGGAGACGGATGCCAGACTTCGCGCAGTCAAAAAAGAAGAAAAAGCGGCACGGGAAGAATTAAAAGAGCTGAAACAGGGAAGAAAAGCCTATCCAAAAGAACTGGAAGAAGCGAGATATGAGTTGAGAAACCGGCTGCATGAGAAGTGCGGCAAGTTTGTCAATGTGCAGATTCTGGCAGATCTTCTGGATGTGCGGGACGAACGCTGGCACAATGCCATCGAAGGATATCTCGGAAACAACAAGCTGCTTCTAGTCGTGGAACCAAAGTACGCGAAAATTGCCATGGAAATCTATCAGGACATGGATAAGAAGAAATTTTTCCGGGCAGCAGTTCTGGATACAGAAAAAGTACAGGAGACAGAATGGGAAGTAAAAGAAGGAGCCCTTGCTAAGGAGCTGATTGCAAAAGAGCCGTATGTGCAGGCATACATCAATTTCTTCCTCGGAAATGTTATCAAATGTGAAAGTATCGAAGAGCTTCGTCAGAACCGGATCGGAATCACTGCAGACTGTGTGCTGTACCACAGCTTCCGTCTGCAGCATATCAATCCGGAAAATTATACGAGAAGGGCATATATCGGAGAGACCAGTATGCGTCAGAGGATCCGCCGTCTGGAAGAAAAATGTGAGAGTCTTCAGGAGGAACGGATTCCACTGCAGGAAATGCTGGAAGAAATTCGCAGGATCTCTCAGCTGGAAGGACTGACACAGCCTCTGGAGGATTACAGACAATGGCTGTCTGATCTGCAGAAAATTCCGGCAAAGGAGGCAGAAAAGGCCAGACTTCTGGATACAATGCAGAAGCTGCGAGAGGAATCCGTTCTGGTGTGGGAGCAGCAGAAACAGGAAATCCAGCAGAAGCAGGAAGCAAAGAAAGCAGAGATTGAGGCAGTTCAGAAAACCATCTGGAATCATCAGGAAAACGGAAAACGATTCCAGAACATGCAGGTAGATTTTAATGAACAGTTAGTGCAGAAAGAAAATGAATTCCGGCAGCAGGACAGAGAAAAATATGAGCCGGAATTTCAGGAGTATCTGGAGGGCAGACAGAGCCGCAATTATGAGTACCTGATGCGGGAACGTATCAAGAAAAAACAGCCTTTGGAAGATGCGCAGGAAAAAGCATATGAAAAACTGGTAGAAGCAAGGAGTGCATATCTTCGAAAATATCCGAACAGAACCTATTCTGCAACGATCCGTGACAATGACGTGTACGAAAAGCAGCTTTCAAATCTTGAGTGCGATAACCTGGAAAAATACAGGGAAGAAGCACAGGAACAGGCGAGAGCAGCAGTGGAACACTTTAAAGTTGATTTTGTATCCAAGATTCGTTATGCAATCAAAGAGGCATATCAGAAAAAAGATGAATTGAACCGGATCATCAGCCGTCTGGATTTCGGAAAGGACAAGTATCAGTTTGTCATTACGAAAAACAAAGGTCCGGACGGACGATTCTATCGGATGTTTATGGATGACGCATTGGATATCAATCCGTCTCAGTTGAGTGACCACATGGAAAATCAGATGAACCTGTTTACCATGGAGCATGAGGAAGAATACGGAGATCTGATGAATGAGCTGATCGAGATTTTCATTCCGCCGGAGAATGCCACTAGGGAGGAACTGGAAGAAGCCAGAAAAAATATGGATAAATATGCAGATTATCGCACGTATCTTTCCTTTGATATGCAGCAGATCGTGCAGGGAGAAAAGGATATGCGGATCGGTCTGAGCAAGATGATCAAGAAAAATTCCGGTGGAGAAGGTCAGAACCCGCTTTATATCGCGCTTCTGGCAAGCTTTGCACAGATTTACAGAATCAATCTGTCTCCGAAGATCAAGCGTCCGCCAACCCTGCGTCTGGTTGTCCTGGATGAGGCATTTTCCAAAATGGATGCAGAGAAAGTAGCAAGTTGTATTTCTCTGATCCGGGGACTGGGATTTCAGGCGATTATCAGTGCAACAAATGATAAGATTCAGAACTATCTGGAAAATGTAGACAAGACATTTGTGTATGCAAATCCGAATAAAAAGCATATTTCGATACAGGAATTTGAACGAATGGAGTTTGAACAGCTGCAAGGGGAAGAATGATGACGTGGATATTGGGAAATATCGTAAAACAGATTGAATCCGGGACAGAAAGCTGGCGGGCAGAAAGCCGAGGTGGAAAAAGTCTGGCCAATGAACATGGGGAGCTTTATGATAAAAAACATTTAAAATCAGATGTGCTGCAGGAGGCAGAGCAATTGCAGCACAAAAATCTGATCCAAATTAAATGGGCAGATGGATATCGGGGAAGCGATATTGAAAGAATACGCTACAGATTAGAAGACAAAGAAAAATTTTATGCATTATATCAGCAGGAAGTGGATGCAGAATTTCTGCCAAAACAGGAGAAAATCCGGTTATATCAAGAATTTTTAAGAAACCAGATGGCACAAGTAAAAAAATTGTGGATTCGTGCATATTATCAGGATTTGCTGGAACGATCGGAAAATAAACGAAAAAAAGATCTTCTGGAATTATTAGCGGATGAGAAAAAATATGCCCCGTGCTTTGAAGGTCTGGATCAGCTTACAGAATCTGTTTTTAAAAGGATTTTCAGTAAAAAATATTTGGAAAATACAAAAACATTTGAACAAGAGATGCAAAGTCATGTCATCAGTACTGCGAAAAAATTCTGTCCGGATGTAGAAAAAGAAATGGATGACACGACAGTGCTTCAGCAGCTGTGGATCGAAGAATATGCACAAGAACTGTCTTTAAAAGGGAAACTGCATTTTTGTCTGAAAGAAGAAAATGGAAGCACTCAGGAGATTAATACAGAGTGTTATCGGTTCGGTACTACATTAAACAGTCAGACACTGGAGCATGCCGAGATAAAAGAAGTACAGAATATTCAGAAGATCGTGATATTTGAGAATAAAGCCAATTATATCTCTGCACCGTATAAGGATGGTATTCTATACTTATTTAGTCATGGATATTTTTCTCCAAAAGAATGTAGATTTTTAAAGCAGCTGCATCAAGTGTTAAAAAATCAGACATCCTGTGAAGTGCAATATTTTCACAGCGGAGATCTGGATTACGGTGGAATCAAAATTTTTCAGTATATACGCAAAACAATCTTTCCGGAGTTAGAGCCGCTTCAGATGGATGTTGAGACATATGAAGCATATCAGGAATTTACAGAAGTGATAGATCCGGAAACACTGGAAAAACTAAAGCGTGTTCAGGATGAAAATCCAAAGCTGCAAGAGCTGATCAAAAGGCTGATAGAAACAGGAAAAGGAATTGAGCAAGAGTGTTTTTTAATAGAGAAAAGAGGGAATCACATATGAAATTAATGATCGCATCAGATATTCACGGTTCTGCATATTACTGCAGAAAAATGTTGGAAGCTTACGACGGAGAAAAAGCAGACAAGCTCCTTTTATTAGGGGATATTTTATATCACGGCCCCCGCAATGATCTTCCGAAAGAGTATGCGCCGAAAGAAGTCATTGCCATGTTGAATGCAAGAAAACAGGAGCTCTTATGTGTCAGAGGAAATTGTGACACGGAAGTGGATCAGATGGTTCTGGAATTTCCGATTCTGGCGGACTATTGTTTTTTGAATCTGGATGGACAGAATATTTATGCAACACATGGTCATGTGTGGAATCCGGGAAAGCTGCCGATGCTGAAAGCAGGGGATATTCTGCTGAACGGACACACACATATACCGGCATGTGAAAAGATTCATACGGAAGCAGATCAGAGTGTCATGTACATGAATCCGGGTTCTGTGTCGATTCCAAAAGAAAATTCAGAACACAGCTACATGATCTGTGAGAATGGTGTGTTTGAATGGAAAAATTTAGAGGGAGAGGGTTATCAAATATGGAAGAGAGATACGCGTTGCTGATCGATGCAGACAATGTTTCAGCAAAATATATCAAACCGATACTGGATGAGTTGTCCAAGTATGGGAATGTCACGTACAAGAGGATTTATGGGGACTGGACCAGCACCTACAATTCCAGTTGGAAAGAGGTGCTTTTGCAGAACTCCATCACGCCGATCCAGCAGTTCAGCTATACCCATGGGAAAAATGCGACTGATTCCGCAATGATCATCGATGCTATGGATATGCTGTACACAAGCGAGCTGGAAGGATTCTGTCTGGTGTCCAGTGACAGCGATTTTACAAAGCTGGCAAGCAGACTTCGGGAAAGCGGAAAAATGGTGATTGGAATGGGAGAAGATAAGACGCCGCCGCCGTTTCGAAAAGCCTGTGACATTTTTACCGTACTGGAATTGCTGTTAGAAGACAGCATGCTTGAAAAACCGGAAAAAGCAGCAGCACATGCAGTTGTAGGAAAAGAGTCCAAAAAAGAGTCTGCCGGTGCAGTCTGCAAGAGTCAGATTGAAGAAGCGGTCGTGAAGATTATTACAGAAAATCAAAATAACGATAAGGAGACTGGACTTGGAGAGGTCGGAAGCCGTCTGGTCAAACTGTACCCGGATTTCGATGTGCGAAGATATGGATACAGTCTGTTGTCCAAGTTTCTGGAAACATTTCCAAAACTGAAGCTGTTACAGGATGGAACGAAAGTATCCGTGACATTGTATGAAGATAAAAGTCAGCAGGAGCGTATTGAAGAATATATTATGTACCAGTTGAAACAGGCGGGATGTCAGGGAGTATCTCTGGGAACTCTCGGAAATAAGATTCGAAATAAGTTCGGGAATTTTAAAGTGAGAGATTATGGATATTCGCAGTTTCAGCAGTATATCAAAAGCTTTCCGGATGTAGATTTAAAGGATGACGGAGAGCAGAAGTGGGCAGTGTTGGTAGGAAGGGGATAAGGTAAGAAAAAAACAATTGATAAGGGGTTACAAATTGTGATATATTAGTGAAACGGTGGGAAAAACAATCAAGATAGATTGTTTTTTATCGTCCAAAAGAAAAAGGGAGGAAAATAGTTATGAAACGAGTAGTATCAATCTTGCTTGCAGCAACCTTGATGCTGACATCAGGAACAGTGACCTACGCTACCGAAGAAAATCCTGTACAAATGGAATATCAGACTGAGGGTCAGGATGCAGTTCAGGCAGTAAATGGAACAGAACAGGCTCCATTGAAAGATATAGGAGTGGTTCAGGTATCAATTGCGCCGGGAATTACGCTGCAAAAAAGTGTAACGTTTACGGTTGGATTAAGTGGTCAGGAAAGTCAGAGCATTGAACTGGCAGCAAATCAGGAAATTCAGGATACAAAAGGAACAGTTCATTTTAGTCAGTTACCGGCAGGAACTTATGAGCTGACAGTGGCAGCTCCCGGATTTGCTACATACACACAGACAATCGAAGTGAACAGCAAGTCGTATGCTGTAAATTTGATGACAGGGTTTGTAGAGGGATATACCTATGAAGAGGGGGATTATCATCCGGGTGTGTTGCTGATTGGTGATGTAACAGGAGACGGAGTGATCGATGACACAGACCGTTCAGTATTAGTAGATGCGATTGATACAGAGCAGTCATCAGAATTGACGGATCTGACAGGAGATCAGAAAACAGATCTGGCAGATTTGGAATATTTTGCAAAAGGATATCAGGCAGAAGGGCACACACTGGCCTGCATAGAAGAATCTGTTTCTGCAGATGCGATCAGCCCGAAACCGGGAGAAGACACAAATGTGGAAGGAAACCTGGAGGATTTACTGAAAGGAGAAGGAAATGTTACACTTTCAACGCAAGGTGGAACAGAAATTTCAGAAGAACATCCTGTTTCAGTAGAGTTCGACCTTTCAGAAAGTGCAGACACACAAATTGACGGAATTCTAATTGAGACTAATAAAGAAAATCCAATTCAAAAAGCTACTGTGGATATTACATATATAGATGCAGAAGGAAACGAGCAGACCGTAACTGCACCGATAGAAAATGGAGTGGAGCACTTACTGAGAACTAGTGATGTGCAGGTTTCCATGGATGAAGATGGAAATATTCAGATTCATCTCGGAAGTCAGATTGCTGTAAAAAAAGTAACGCTTACGATCCAGGGAATGCAGAACAACAATAATCTGGCGGAAATTTCCAAAGTGGAATTTGTAAACGGAATGGAAAACCGGATTCCAAAGCCGGATATGGATATTCCGACAAATCTTGCAGTTGAGACAGGTAGTGAAGAATTTACACTTACCTGGGATGCGTGTAAAAATGTGACAGGATACGAGGTTCTGATTGAGCATAACGGAGAGCAGGATACGTATACAGTCAAGAATAATTCATTGAAAGTAACATCATTTAATGAAAGGAAACTCGTGAACAAAGAACAATACACAGCAAAAGTGCAGTCTGTTAATGGAACCTGGAAAAGCGGATACAGTGAATCGGTTACAGCAGTTCCGAAAGCGGACAAAAAACCGGATGCACCGGAAAATGTAAAGGCAGTCGGAAAATATAAGAGTGTGGAAGTTTCCTGGAAAAACATGAAAAACACAGAGTTTTATAATCTGTTTTACCGTGAAAAAGGTCAGGAAGAATACACCAAAATAGAAAATATCACGACAAACAGCTATACAATATCAGAGCTAAAAGAGAATGTAAAATATGAAATCTATCTGACAGGTGTGAATGAGTTGGGTGAAAGTGATCCATCCTTAACGAGCACAGCTCAGACAACGGATCTGGAACCAGCAGTCATGCCGAAATACAAGCAGATCAATACATCCGAAGAAGGACAAGTAAGTTCTCATATCGTATCTGCAACAAGAGGACGTGGGGAGATGAAAGACAGTCCTCTGGACTTAGAGGGTAAGACGGCATGGGGAACTGTGGATAACAATCCTGCATCTCATTTTTATATGGCAGACTGGGATGACGGTGGGGAATATACCGATTTTAATAACAAAGGATTTACATTCGAGTTTGATCAGCCGTATACAATGGATACAATTGGGTTCCAGGAAGTGACGGCACAGGGAAATTTCACACGGATCAGTCTGAAATACTGGGATGAAAATGGAAGCGAGCATGTTGTAGATAAAAACAATCTGAAAATAGAGGCAAGAACTGACAAAAATAACAAAAGATATTATTTTATTCGGATTGCAGAGCCGATTCAGGCTAAAAAAATTAGTTTTGGAATCGGAAGAGATTATTCCGGCCTGCGTGTTATCACGGTTTCAGAGATTAGTTTTTACAATTATGACTCTCTGGAAGATGATATTATGGGACTATATGAGGATGAGCTTCATACAGTTCTGAAAGGATCTGTGACAGAGCAGACGATACAGGACCTCAGGAATCGTCTGCAGACAAAGGACGAGGCAAGTGGAGAGTATCATCCGGATAAAGACCGTTTGGAAAAAGAACTGGATAATGCAGAGGACATTCTGAACAATCAGTTGAGTGAGCCGATTCTGGTACACAATACCATTACAACAAGAGATACAGACAGAGGTTTTAGTGGTCTGAATGCATGGCAGCCACTTGGAATTACTGCAGCAGCAGGAGAAGAGATCACACTCTTTGTCGGACACAATACAATGGGAACCGGATCCAACACAAACCTTCAGCTTGTAGCGACACAATATCACGCAGAATCAGGTTCTGTGTCAAAAGTGGTAACAACACTGAAAACAGGAAGAAATGATGTAACGATCCCGAAAATCTGGTCAACAGATGAAGAGTCAGGAGGAGCATTATATATTCAATATACAGGCAATAATGCAAATGACCGCTATTCTGTTCGTGTCAATGGCGGAGTGGAAGTTCCGACGTTGGATCTTTATGGAGTGACGGATGCACAGGAACGGCAGCAAAGAGCAGAACAGTATGTAGAAGCGTTGAAGGGCTATGTAGAAAAAATGGAAGCTGTTCACAAAAAAGTACATGAAAATTCCGGAAATGAATCTGTGGAATACGAATACAGCAAAGAAAACTGTATCCTTGGAGCAACAGATATTTTACTGGATAAGATGCTGTTTTCATTGCCGGCACAGCAGGTTTTAAGCGGCTGTGAGGGAAATGCACAGAAATTGTTAGATTCCATGGATGCAATGGAAGGTATGATGAATCTGTTCTATCAGCATAAGGGATTGAATCAGACAGCACCGGATGAAAAAGACAGATTCCCGCAGAGACATTTGAATATCCGTTATCAGAGAATGTTTGCAGGAGCATTTATGTATGCGGCAGGAGATCACATTGGAATCGGATGGAATGAAACAGCTGGTATGATGACAGGAGTTCCGGTTCAGTCTGATAATGGAAAATACGTAAGCGGACGCTATTTTGGCTGGGGAATCGCCCATGAGATCGGACATAACATCAATCAGAGTGCGTATGCATATGCAGAAGTGACAAATAACTATTTTGCAGTGTTGGCACAGGCAAAAGATACAAATGACAGTGTTCGGTTTGAATATCCGAAAGTTTATGAGAAGGTGACATCCGGAACAACCGGAAAATCAGAGGACGTATTTACACAGCTTGGAATGTACTGGCAGTTACATCTGGCATATGATTCCGGATATAACTTTAAAACCTATGACAACTATGAAGAGCAGTTAAATAATCTGTTTTTTGCAAGAGTGGATACTTATGCGAGAAACACGGCAAAAGCACCGGCACCTCAGGGTATCGCGCTGACATTGTCCGGAGACAGAGATCAGGATTTCATGAGACTTGCGTGTGCGGCAGCCCAGAAGAATATTCTCGAATTTTTTGAACGCTGGGGAATGATCCCGAACGATGAGACGAGAAGTTACGCAGGGCAGTTTGAAACAGAAACAAGGGCAATTTATTATGTAAATGATGATTCAAGAGTGTATCGTCTGGAAAATAGCGGAAGCAGCCTGGGAAGTCTGGGAGATGTAGAAGCAGTCGGAGATGATACTACAGTAAGCGTCAATAAAGACACAGCAAATCAGGTCGATTTTACATTGACTTCCAAGACAATTCCGGAAGAAGACGTATTGGGCTATGAAATTACGCGGACCATGATTTCGGGAGGACAGGTTGAAAAAGAAGTTGTAGGATTTACAACAGAAAACCAGTTCAGTGATCATGTGACAACTGTAAATAACAGAGTCATCACCTATGAAGTGACAGTGGTGGACAAGTATTTGAATCGTTCGGCAGCGAAGACATTGACACCGGTCAAGATCGAACATGATGGAAGCCTGGATAAGGAATTCTGGACTACCACAACGAAAAATATGGAGGCAGTTCATACAGAAGATCCGGGAGAAGCAGATGAAGATACACCATGTGCACCACAGCAGGAAGCGCCGATCTTAAAAGCAGTGGACAATAAGACGGATACAACATATACAGGAATTGCAGGAGATGAGGCAGAAGTTTTGATGCAGTTTAATCGGAAGCAGATCATTTCAGGATTGAAATATACAGTAAACGAGGGAACAGCGATCAAAGATTACAGCATTTATGTGCATGGGGATAATGATGAATGGACAGAGGTTGTAAAAGGTTCATTTGATGACAAAAAAGTACAGACGGTATATTTTGAAAATGTGGATGGCAAATATGTCGGCACATACAGTACAGATGCAGTAAAACTGGTCATTCATAACCAGAAAGACACCGAAATATCAATATCGGAACTGGATGTACTGGGAGTTACCGGAGATAATGTAGATTTCAGAAGTGCTCAAGATGGAACTTCCGCAATTGGGCGTTTGGCATCGGATTACCAATACGGAGAAACAGAAGCAGATAAGATACCGGCAGGGTCAATCGTTTTTGTTGGTTCGTATAAAGGAAATCCGGCATATAATGTAGTACTTCTTTATGATCAGGATGGAAATATTGTAGGCGGAACAAATACGGATGGAAGTTTGAAAGCGCAGCAGATCATTCTTGCAGATGTACCGGAAACCGGGAATATTCAGGATGTATCGGATGGTACATGGATTTACTGGATCGATCCGCAGGATAGTGCCCAATTAGCCGGAAAACAGGTGCGTGCAGAGCTTTACAGAGTAAATGATGCACAGACAAACGAAGGGCAGAGACTGGTAAGTGATTCTCTGTATGTGGAAGTGCCTCAGGAAATGCCGGAAATTGAACTCAATGGAAATCAGTAATCAAAAAGGAGTATAGTGTGAAAAAGTATATAGCAAGAATCGTGGTCATGCTTCTTATTGCATCGGTACTTCCGTTACAAGTATCTGCAGCAGAAAAGGAAAGTATTGAACTGGCAGTTGAAGCGGAGCAGGTCGGTGTGTCATTGACATTGCCGCAGTCTGTCAGTGGAAACATATTGTCACTTCAAGTAGGCTTGAAGGTAGATTCGAATGTGCAGGAAGAGACGACAGCAACATTTCAGTTTTCTGAAAATGTGGCAAAAGTAGCAGACTATCGTTACAATCAAGAAAAAGGGATCCTGAATATTTATCTGTCAGGAACAAAGACTCTTTTTCAAAATGGTACAGAGTCTTTGAAACTTGGAAATGTGCAGATCAATACAACAAATGAGAATGGTGCAACAGTTCATGTAAGTGTTGTTGAAAATTCTGTAAAAATGGTCAAGGGAACGAAGACGGAAGTAATTCAAAACATAGATTATCCGGAAAAAGCAGAGATTATCCTGGGCAATGGTGGTAATCAGGATAACGGAGGTGATCCGGACAATGGTGGCGACCAGGATAACGGAGATGCTCAGGATAAGACAGAGCTTCAGCAGGTAATGGAAATGGCAAAGAGCTACACGCAGTCTGAGTATACAAAAGAAAGTTATGCAGTATTGCAGAAAGCCATGGAAATGGCGCAGAAGGTTCTAGACAAAGAAGATGCCACAGAGGAAGAGATTACAGAGGCCTTAAAGAATCTGGAAAATGCGATCGGATCACTGGTAAAGAAAGAGGACACATCTTCTCCTTCTACTGATCAGGATGAAACTACAAATCAGGGAGCAGATAAAAATACCAGCCAGAATACGGATCAAAAGAATGACAAGAATGTTGTAAAAACAGGAGATGACAGCATGGTGATTCCGTTTGTGGCGGCAATTGCAATCAGTGTTGCAGCGGCAGCATTTATTATTTGCAGAAGGATGCGCAGAAAATAGAATATTTGAATTGTAAATAGTATGGGAAGACAGGAGCGTCGAGAAATGAAATCATTTTGCGGCACTCCTGTTTTTTATAAATCCTCTTGACAAAACTAAAAACCTAGTGTACTATCTAACTATAGCACTGATACACGAGGTGGAAGGAGGAAGAAGATGAATTACAATGCAGAGATGCCAATCTATCTGCAGGTCATTCACGACTTGAAGAAAAAGATGATACAGGGAAAGATACTTCCCGGAGAGAAGCTTCCATCCAACAGAGAGCTGGCGGTTCTTTATAAGATCAATCAGAACACTGCAGCAAGAATCTACAGAGAGATGGAGACACATGGATATTGTTATACAAAGCGGGGGATTGGAACATTTGTGATGGAGGAAGAGACGATGTTCGAGACGATAAAAAAAGAAATGGCAGAAGAATTGTTGAGCAGCTTTATACATGAGATGCAGGATCTTGGATTTGAAAAAGATGATATTATCTCAAAAATTGCAGACTACAAGGAGGAGAGAAGATGATTTTAGAATGTCGTGATTTAAGCAAATCATTTTACACAAAAAAGGCGCTGAATGAAGTTTCACTGAAACTGGAAGGCGGAAAGATCTATGGTCTGCTCGGGGAGAACGGAAGCGGAAAGACCACATGGATGAAGATCATCTCCGGTCTGACAAAGCCTACATCCGGAGAGATTTTGTTCAAGGAGCATCCGTGGTTCTATGGAGATAAGGCAGAGATCGCCTACATGTCTACAGAGCCGTTTTTCTACAGTTTTCTGGATGTGAACGGAGTCGGACAGTACTATAAAGATTTCTTCCCGGATTTTGATGAGAAGAAATTTCACGAGATGGTAAGAAGGATGTCCCTGGAAGGCAAGATGAAGGTCAAAGAACTGTCCACCGGTATGACAGCAAAGCTGAAGGTGATCGCAACACTGAGCCGCAAAGCAGAGCTGTATCTTCTGGATGAGCCGTTCAATGGAATTGATTATAAAGCAAAAGAAGAGATTCTCGGGATGATCCTGGAGTCAGCAAATGAAAAAAATACCTTTGTAATTTCCACACATATGATCGATGAGATCGAAAGTTTTATCGATGAGGCAATCTTTATCAAAGATGGAGAAGTTGTGCGTCGGATGTCAGTGGAAGAAGAACGGATGCAAAGTGGAAAATCCGTGGCAGATATTTATCTGGAGATCATGTAGGAAGAACAAAGGCAGAATGAGAAAAGAGAAAGAGAGGAAACAAAATGGGACGCTTGATCAAATATGAGCTGAAAAAACAGCAGACATCCAGAAACATCATACTGGCGCTGCTTCTGGTGTTTTTACTGGCAGTTGTAGTTGGAACCTTTACAGAGAACGGGAATACAGTTGGAATCAGTGTAATGCTGGAAATGTTTGTCGGAATGTTTGTATTTTTCTATATGGGAATTGAAAGTCTGTTGATATTGAACCGTGACCTGAAAACAAAGCAGAGTCATATGCTCTGGATGGTGCCGATGCAAAGCTGGAAGATCCTGGGAGCAAAGTACATTGCAGCAATTTTACAGATTTTCTTTATTTCAGCAGCATACGTGCTGGCAGCAATAGCCTGCATTTTGAGTTTGATTGCAAAAATGGATGCATGGGAAGAGCTTTTTAAAGGGCTTCGCATTGGTGCAGAGTGGCTTTTCCAGGGCAATATGGATTGGATCACACTTATGGCAATATTTCTGCTTTTCTTCCTTGCATGGACCTGTGTGATCGCAACCGGATTTCTGGCAGTTATTGTATCCAGAACGGTGTTGATCAATTCCAGATTTGCGGGCATTGTTTCATTCATTTTGTTCTTTGTGATCAATGCAATTGTGGAATATATCTACAATCTGTTTGCCAAATACGGACTTATGGGAATCCATAGCGGACTCTATATAGGAATTGGAGAATGCGCATTTTATATTGTTGCATGCATTATACTATTTGTGATTTCCAGTGTTCTGGCTGAAAAGAAATTAAGTGTATAAAATATGGAAGGTACAGTCTGTTAAATCGGATTGTATCTTCTTTTTTAATTTCACAACTGTCTTGTCACATGTAAAGTCTTGTGCTATAATTGTCAGCAATTAACGATAAAAATTTAACAATTCAAGATAAGTGAGGGAATACAATATGACAGTTGTGGAAGAAATCCAGAAATTAAAACAGGAAAAAAATGCAGTTATTCTGGCACATTATTATGTGAGACCGGAGATTCAGGACATTGCGGACTACATCGGAGATTCTTTTTATCTGAGTAAGGTTGCAGTTGGATTGAAAGAGCAGACCATCGTATTCTGTGGCGTGTCTTTCATGGGAGAGAGTGCGAAAGTACTGAACCCGGAGAAAACAGTTCTGATGCCGGATATGCATGCAGACTGTGCAATGGCACATATGGCAGATGCCAAAACCATTCAGAAAATGCGGGATACATATGAAGATCTGGCGGTTGTATGCTACATCAATTCTACAGCAGAGCTGAAAACACATTCTGATGTGTGCGTTACATCAGCAAATGCGGTGAAGATCGTAAAAGCGCTTCCGAACAAGAACATTTTCTTTATTCCGGACAAGAACCTGGCACATTTTATTGCAGAGCAGGTACCGGAAAAGAATTTTGTATACAACGAGGGATACTGTCCGATTCACGAACACATGCAGATTGAGGAGATCAAAGAAGCGAAAGCACAGCACCCGGCAGCAGAGGTACTGGCGCATCCGGAATGTCCAAAGGCAGTGCTTGCAATTTCCGATTATGTAGGAAGTACTTCCGGAATCATCGACTACGCAACGAAAAGTGAGAAACAAGAGTTTATCATCTGTACCGAAAACGGCGTCCGCTACAAACTGGAAAAGGACAACCCGGGCAAGAAGTTTTATTTTACAGAGACAGAGCCTGTCTGTACAGATATGAAGCTGATCACACTGGAAAAGGTTCTTCACGTCTTAAAAACAGGAGAAAATGAAGTTCATTTGAGTGAGGAATTGAGAACTGACTCCAGAAAACCATTGGAAAAAATGCTGGAGCTGGCAAAATAGAGTGTCTTTCATAAAAAGAGAGGCCTGCCGAAAGGAAAGAGAGTATTATGAATAAAAAAGCAGATGTTGTTATCGTTGGAACAGGTGTTGCAGGGCTGTTTTCTGCATTGAATCTTCCGGATGACAAAGAAATCATCATGATCACGAAATCAGATGCCGAGAGCAGTGACTCATTTCTGGCACAGGGCGGAATCTGTGTACTCCGGGATGAAGAGGATTATGACAGTTATTTTGAAGATACGATGAGAGCCGGTCATTATGAAAACCGGAAAGAATCTGTCGATATTATGATCCGCAGTTCTGGAAAAATCATTGAAGATCTGGTAGGATATGGAGTAGAATTTGAAAAGGACGGAGAAGCGTTTGCCTACACAAGAGAGGGGGCACACTCCAGACCGAGAATTCTGTTTCATGCAGATGTGACAGGAAAAGAGATCACCAGTAAGCTGTTGGCGCGGGTAAGGGAAAAGAATAACGTAACAATTTACGAATATACGACCATGACAGACATTCTTGAGGAAAACGGAAAATGTGCGGGAATCACCGTGAAGACGAAAAGTGGTGAAGAGTCCTCTATTTATGCAGATTATACCATTCTGGCAAGTGGAGGAATCGGCGGGCTGTACCAGCATTCCACAAATTTCCCTCATCTGACAGGAGATGCACTGGAAGTAGCGAAAAAACATCACATTCGTTTGGAGCATCTGGATTATGTACAGATCCATCCGACTACATTGTATTCGGAAAAGCCGGGCAGACGATTCCTGATCTCCGAATCCGTCCGTGGGGAAGGCGCACTTCTCTATAATAAAAACATGGAGCGTTTCGTAGATGAACTGCTTCCGCGAGACGTGGTGACAAAGGCAATCCGGGAACAGATGGAAAAGGATGGAACGAATTTTGTGTGGCTGTCCATGGCGCCGATCGAGAAAGAGACGATATTGAGTCATTTTCCGAATATTTACGAGCATTGCCTGGAGGAAGGCTATGATGTTACAAAAGAGTGCATTCCGGTCGTTCCGGCGCAGCACTATTTTATGGGCGGTATCTGGGTAGACAAGAACAGCCACACGTCCATGCCGCAGCTGTTTGCAGTGGGAGAGACAAGCTGCAACGGTGTGCACGGAGCGAACCGTCTGGCAAGCAACTCTCTTCTGGAGAGTCTTGTATTTGCAAAAAGAGCGGCAAATCTTATCAAAGAGCAATGGTGCCTGGAAAAAGAACAGGCTGTATAAAATGAAAGAATAGATGAAAAATAAAGGAGAAACCAGATGAATCAGATTACAATGAAGCTTCAGGCAGATCACCTGATCTTAGAAGCGTTAAAAGAAGACATTTCCAGTGAAGATGTGACAACCAATTCAGTGATGAAAGAGGCAGTGGCAGGTGAAGTAGACCTGATCTGCAAACAGGATGGAATTATTGCCGGACTGGAAGTGTTCGAGAGAGTGTTTACCCTTCTGGATCCGGACACGAAGGCAGAGTTATACTGCAAAGACGGAGAAGAAGTGAAAAACGGACAGCTGATGGGAAAAGTCAAAGGAGACATCCGTGTTCTTCTTTCCGGAGAACGAGTTGCGCTGAACTATCTTCAGAGAATGAGCGGAATCGCGACCTATACCAATTCTGTTGCAAAACTTCTGGAAGGAAGCAAGATCAAACTCCTCGATACAAGAAAAACAACACCGAATATGCGTATTTTTGAGAAATATGCAGTTCGTGCAGGCGGCGGATACAACCACCGTTACAACCTTTCTGACGGTGTGCTGTTAAAAGATAACCACATCGGAGCAGCGGGAAGCGTGACAAAAGCGGTGCAGATGGCAAAAGAGTATGCGCCGTTTGTCAGAAAAATTGAAGTAGAAGTAGAAAATCTGGACATGGTAAAAGAAGCGGTGGAAGCCGGCGCAGATATCATCATGCTGGATAATATGTCACCGGAGGATATGAAAAAAGCAGTGGAGTTGATCGACGGAAGAGCCCAGACAGAGTGCTCCGGAAATGTGACAAAAGAAAATATCGCGCGTCTGACAGAGATCGGAGTTGACTATATTTCCAGCGGTGCGTTGACACACTCCGCTCCGATCCTGGATATTTCTTTAAAGAATCTGCATGCAGTGGAATAAAGATGCAGAAAAAGAAAGAGAGGAACAGTATTTATGACAGGTTCTGAACGCAGAGATCAAATCATAAATCAGATTAAAAAAAGCAGTATTCCGGTATCTGGGGCGCAGCTTGCAAAAGAATTTGATGTCAGCCGGCAGGTGATCGTGCAGGATATCGCACTGATCCGGGCAGCGGGACATGAGATCATATCCACAAACAGGGGATATCTTCTGAATACTCCACATTCCGTGAACCGGATCTTCAAAGTGAATCACACGGATGAAGAGTTGGAAGACGAGCTGTGTACGGTAGTGGATCTGGGCGGAAAAGTGGTGAACGTGATGGTCAATCACAGGGTGTACGGTCACATGGAGGCAGAGATTAACATCACATCCAGACGAAAAGTGATGGAATTTGTAGAGGATATTAAGCGGGGAAAATCAAGTCCTCTGAAAAATATTACCTCCAATTATCACTATCATCTGATCGAGGCAGATTCCGAAGAGACACTGGATCTGATCGAAGAGGCATTACGGCAGAAAAAATTTCTGGTCGAAGTGGCCGCTGGATCGTAATAAGACAAATTTTTAAAAGGTGCAATCTTGACTTATCATTCCGGCTGTGATACGATTTTCAACGAGAAAGTGTGTATTTTATACACATATCTGGTAGAAAAATCATACGGAAAATGCAAAGACGGAGAGAGTAGGTTATCCGAAATTTTACAGAGAATTCCCGGAAGATCCGAGAAAGGATCCGATGCTGAGAGGGATGAACGGAAGATGATCGAACATGGCTCCCGAGCGGCGCAGCAAGCATGATGTGAACTGCGATGGGTTCGCCCTTTACAGCGAGAGAGTGTTTTTGGCAGCACTCACAGAGGTTTCAGCCGTGAGGCTGAGATAAATCAGAAGTGGTAACACGGTATTCACCCGTCTTCTTGGCAGCAGGAAGACGGGATTTTTTATGAAGGAGAGAAGAGAGATGGCAGACAAGAAACCATATTATATCACAACAGCGATTGCCTACACATCAGGCAAACCACATATTGGAAACACTTATGAGATTATTCTGGCTGACGCGATCGCAAGATACAAGAGAAGTCAGGGATATGATGTATTTTTCCAGACAGGAACCGATGAGCATGGTCAGAAGATCGAGCTCAAAGCAGAAGAGGCGGGAGTAACACCAAAAGAATTCGTAGACAATGTTTCCGGAGAAATCAAGAAAATCTGGGATCTGATGGATACTTCTTATGACAAATTTATCCGTACAACAGACGAAGATCATGAAAAACAGGTACAGAAGATCTTTAAAAAACTGTACGATCAGGGAGATATTTACAAAGGGCACTATGAAGGAATGTACTGTACTCCATGTGAATCTTTCTTCACAGAATCACAGCTTGTAGACGGCAAATGTCCGGACTGCGGACGTGAAGTACAGCCTGCGAAAGAAGAAGCATACTTCTTTAAAATGAGCAAATATGCAGACAGACTGATCGAGCATATCAACACACATCCGGAATTCATTCAGCCGGTATCCCGTAAAAACGAGATGATGAACAACTTCCTGCTTCCGGGACTGCAGGATCTGTGTGTTTCCAGAACATCATTCAAATGGGGAATCCCGGTAGACTTCGATCCGAAACATGTAACTTACGTATGGCTGGATGCGCTTACAAACTATATCACAGGAATCGGATACGACTGCGATGGAAACAGCACGGAGCAGTTTCACAAATTATGGCCGGCAGATCTGCATCTGATCGGAAAAGATATCATTCGCTTCCATACAATTTACTGGCCAATCTTTTTGATGGCACTGGATCTTCCGCTTCCAAAACAGGTATTCGGACATCCATGGCTGCTTCAGGGAGACGGAAAAATGAGTAAATCCAAAGGAAACGTCCTTTACGCAGATGAACTGGTAGATTTCTTCGGCGTTGATGCAGTTCGTTACTTTGTTCTTCATGAGATGCCATTTGAAAATGATGGAGTTATCACATGGGAACTGATGGTAGAGCGCATGAATTCTGATCTTGCCAACACACTGGGAAATCTGGTCAACAGAACCGTTTCCATGACAAATAAATATTTCGGCGGAACTGTAACAGACAAAGGTGTGGCAGAAGAGGTTGATGCAGATCTGAAGGCAGTGACAGAAAGCACACCAAAAGCAGTCGAAGACAAGATGGAAGAGCTGCGTGTGGCAGATGCAATGACAGAAATTTTCAATCTCTTCAAACGCTGCAACAAATACATTGACGAGACAATGCCATGGGTACTCGCAAAAGATGAAGCAAAAAAAGACCGTCTGGAAACAGTTCTCTGGAACCTCATTCAGAGCATTTCCCGCGGTGCAGAACTTCTGGAATCCTTTATGCCATCCACAAGCAAAAAGATTCTGGAGCAGCTCGGAAATGGTCATGTAACAGAAAAACCGGAAATCCTCTTCGCAAGACTGGATCTGGAAGAAGTTCTGAAAAAAGTAGAAGAGCTGCATCCACCGGTTGAAGAAGAAAAAGAAGAGGAAGATGTGATCGATATTGAAGCAAAACCAGAGATCACATTTGATGATTTTGGAAAAATGCAGTTCCAGGTCGGAGAGATCATTGCCTGCGAAGAAGTGAAAAAATCCAGAAAACTCCTTTGCTCACAGGTGAAGATCGGAAGCCAGGTAAAACAGATCGTATCCGGAATCAAAGGTCATTACACAGCCGAAGAAATGGTTGGAAAGAAAGTCATGGTTCTCGTGAATCTGAAACCTGCAAAACTGGCCGGAGTATTATCCGAAGGAATGTTGTTATGCGCAGAAGATGCAGAAGGAAATCTCGCATTGATGACACCGGAGAAAACAATGCCGGCAGGAGCAGAGATCTGCTAAGAAAATAGAGAAAATGAATAGATCCCCCCCCGGATTTCAGGAGAAAGAAGCCTGAAATCCGGGGGATGTGTTTTGCAAAAATTATTTAGCCTCTTCAATCCATTGTTTTACAGTTTCAACATCAACCCCGGTCAGCTGAGCAATCTGCTCTGGAGAGTTGCCGGAATGAAGCATATGGAGAACAATTTCTTTTTGTCCAAGATTAATGCCCTCCTCAATACCCTCTTTATACTGGTTTTTTAAGTCTTCTTCATAAGCCTTTTGATTAAACGATGTCAGAACCATACTGATTACCTCCGCTTTATGTTTCACCAGTACATCCCGAAGAATTCCCTTTTCAATACAGATGTCCACCGCTTTCGTGACAGCGTGCCTCGGATCACTCGTTTTCTTACACTGAATCCTTACCGTATCCACAAAAATAGAATACTCTTTCAGCCGCTGGCATTTTTCCATAAGCGCAAGGTTATGTCCGTAATTGATATTCAGCATCACTGCGGTGCACTGCAGACAAGGCTGCCGATTATCGGATACAGATTCAAACGCATCCGTCAATCGAAGAATCGTCTCATCAGGTTGTTCTTTGGTGCCGTTATAGAACACAAAGTATTGAGGAATCGGCAGCTTCTTCAAAGTGCTGCTGTATAAATTGATGTTTTCCGTCTCGACGTATCCATCATACAACCTGGCGAGATAGATCAGTCCGCGCAATGGCATATTTGGATTATACGTGCTCTGATGTTCATAGAGATTCAGTGTCCCGCCGATCAGGAATGAAATATCATTTTTCATAGAGAGATAAACAGCGTCCTCCAGTGTATTCACTTCAAGATCATTCGGATTTTCATAGCAGGTATTATTCAATGCATTGTATAGGTCCAAAAGATCCCTCTTGTTATTAAAAACCAGGCGAAAAAGCCGATCCTTATATTTGTGATTCGGGACAGGGTGTTTCTGGTGATTTCTTTTTTTATTTTTTCTCATGTACTTTCCTCCATTATAAAAAACTTATCCTGTAGATGCAATCTTCTTATTCTTGTGTTCGGTTAAAATCAACTGAAAATCTGGCGAAACGCCGAAAAACAGACAGCTTCTAAAAGAAAGAAGCCAATGCTGTACAGACGACAGCTAAAAAGTAAATTCATTATATCCGGTTCGGATTATAATAACAATACGCAGATTATACAAAATAAATATTCAGAAAATTCTGATAAAAAATAATAATTTAAAAATCATTTCGATAAAATATAAAAAAGTGTGTTGACAACTAAAAGGGATAGTGTTATTATTAAGTCAATCCAAAAGAGATACAACAATCACACATCTCAAAAGGATATTTAACTAAAGAGCGATTCTTAATTTAGTAAGCAGTCGTTCTGTTAGATTAAAAATAAACGAACTAAGGAGGCAGAGGTCCAATGGACAGTATATCATCAGTTACATTTCAATATGTCAGTGGTACGGTAGATGCAGGTTCCTGTAAAAGAGACCTTTACCACGAAAGATAAGATCCAGTAAAAGTGAATGAAAAGATCAAATCGAAGAGATTGTAAAGCTGGATGAAAATGAAAAGATTCGACATCTACAGACGTATTGAATATAGATACCACATGTAGCCAAAGTTCCCGAACATGTGTAAAGAAACATGGATAAGGAATATCAGTTTTATATGAAGCACCCCCAGTTATAGAAAGAATAATCAAATAGGATGTTGGAATATCGTCAGATGATACTGCAGCAGCCGAAAGGTTATAGAGAGAATAACTGAAGAGAGGACTTTCATGATAGGATGATACCGATACCGAGTCGGATTTAGGTTATAGATATTGTTAAATTGAAGAACAGGAGGTTTCATATAAGCCAGTCTTAGTGGACAGACTGCTATATCAATTAACAAGTGTAAAGGTCTTACAGGAACAGAATTGAGAAGTTCCTTCGATTTATAAAATAGAATATGAAAAATTTGAATAAAAAGTAAAATGCATCTTCAATGTCAATTGAGGGTGCATTTTTTTGACATTACGGGAGTCATATGGTAAACTAGAACAAACTAGGCAATGAAGAGAAAGATACCTGTAAGGTACAGACTAAGTATAATGAGGTGAGCATAGTGGACAAGTATGAATATAAGTTGAAGACAGAACAGATGCTAAAACTTATGGAAAACGGTGCATACAACAGAGCCGCTGAGATTGCTGACAGCATTGATTGGAAGCGTGTCAGAAATGTAAATATGCTGTTAAACGTCAGCAATATATATGAAAAGATCAGAGATTACCGTAAGAGTTTTGGAGTTCTGAGAGCTGCCTATCATAGAACAGAGGGGAGCAGAAAGATATTATATCGCTTGTGCACTCTTGCGATAAAGGTTGGAAATCTGGAAGAGGCAATCGACTATTATGATGAATACGTACAGGCTGCACCAAAAGATCCGAATCAGTACATCCTAAGATACCGCCTGTTGAGAGCACGAAGAGCTCCGATCGAGCAGCAGATCCGTGCGTTGGAGCAGTTCAAAAAAGCAGAGTATGTCGAAGAGTGGGCATACGAGCTGGCCAAGAGATATGAAGAAGCCGGGATGACAGCCGAATGTCTGGAAGAGTGTGATGATCTGATCCTGTGGTTCAGCGAAGGCAAGTATGTATACAAGGCTATGGAACTGAAGATGCGATACAAGCCATTGACTCCGCTGCAGCAGGAAAAGTATGACAGAAGGCTGGAAGAAGCAGAAAAATCTTCAGAAAGAGAAGCAGAAAAACTGATCGATCTGGGCAGAATAAAAGCTGAGGAAGAAGAAAAGCGGAGAAGAGAGCAGGAAGAAGCTGCCCGCTATACAGAGGATATGCTGGAGCGTTCTGAGCAGATCGCAGAGCCAGAGAATGCCGAACTCAGTGAGGAGGAAGTGGCAGAGCAGCTGAAAAAAGCGGAGCCGTCGAAGAAGAAGCTGGGTGATACGATGAAGCTTGGCGAGGCGCTTCAGAATCTGTTCCATACAGAAAAAGAAGAAGCGCAGGAGCAGGAAGAGCTGGAACTTTCAGAAGAGGATGCGGAAGAGTACGAAGAAGACATCGAGGAATTGGCAGAAGAGGACGCAGAGCCGCTTGAAGCCGATGGCCAGGAGAGTACAGGAGAAGATGATTGCTCAGATTTGGCAGAAGCACTGGAAGAGATTGAGTCATTATCAGATCTGGAATTGTTGGATCAAGTGGCAGAGGAAGAAGTGATCGAAGAACCTGTAGAAGAGATCGTTGAGGAGACGATCGAGACGAAAGTTAAGGAAGTTGATCTGAAAGAATTAGAAGAGCTGGCAGAACCGGAAATGGCAGATGCAGCAGATGTGGAAGTAATCGAGGAACCTGAAGTAGCAGAAGAGGCTGAGAAGGAAGATATGGAAAAAGAATCTATTAAATTAGAAGAAACAGAAATCAAAGAGGATGAGAGAATAGACGAGCCGGTTGACGATATACTTGATATTGATGATATTCTTGCTGAGTGGGAAGCCGCAGAGGGCAGTGTTGAACCGGAAGAAGTTCCAGAAGTGAACGAAGAGGATATAGAACAGATTGAGCGCAAGCCAAAGAGCCCGATCTTATCCCCGGATATTCAGAGGATGATCGATGAGATTGAAGGTGTGATTCCGGAAGAAGAGAGTGAGGAGATTCCGGTACACACGAGTACTCCTGTTGAACCTCTTGAGAATAAGGAGGAAGCAACAGAAGAGCTTAGAATGGAATCAGAAGAGCTGACTCTGGAGGTTGACAGTGCAGAAGATCATGAAGACCTTCTGACAGAAGACGCAGCAGAGGAACTGGAAGAGGAATTCGAAGAAGAACTGGATTACGATGATGATTATGAGGACGATTACGAATCGATTGCAGCAGGGCTGCAGGAAGAGTTCAAGCCGACGCTGAGTGATGAACCGGATGATCGTGAGATTCCGGATGAAGAGCCTGTTGAGTCGGATATTCTGAGTTCTACGACACCGCTGAGCAGAAAAGAGACTGCGAAGCTGATTGCGACAGGAAAGACTGCACCACTTCCGATGGATGAGATTGCAGATGCATTATCGATTTCCGATACAGGATTTTTGGTACACAGCCGCTATGATCTGTCCGGACAGGGTGCAAGAAAAGCAGGGCTGACAGAGGAGCAGAAGAAGCTGTTCTCCTACTTTGTTCCGGTACGTGGTATGAGCGAACAGCTGGTAGATGTTCTGGAGCAGGATCGCAATTGTACGAATAGAAAAGGTACTTCAAACACAGGAAACCTCCTGATCGTTGGAAACAAGGGGAATGGAAAGACGGTTCTCGCAGTTGATGTCGTAAAGGCAATCCAGAAGCAGAGAAAGATCCGTCAGGGAAGAGTCGCGATCATCACAGGTGAGGCATTGAATAAAAAGAAGATCAGTGATATCGTAGCAAAATTATATGGTGGAGCACTGATCATTGAAAAAGCCGGAAAATTAAGTGAAAGAACGGTTGCGAAGCTGAACAAGGCGATGGAAAAGGATACAGGTGAGATGCTGATCGTATTGGAAGAGCAGAGAAAGCCGCTGGATCGGGTTCTTTCTTCCAATAGAGAATTCAGAAAGAAATTTACAAGCAGATTGGAAGTGCCGATCTTTGTAAATGATGAGCTGGTTACATTTGGTCAGACTTACGCACAGGAGAATGGATATCGTATCGATGAGATGGGAATCCTGGCGCTGTACAGCCGGATCGATGCGATGCAGAGAGAAGATCACGCAGTGACAGTTGCGGAAGTAAAAGACATTATGGATGAGGCGATGTCGCATTCACAAAAGGTATCCGCCAAGAAGCTTGTGAAGCGAGTTCTTGGAAAGAATACAGATGATGCAGACAGAATTATTCTGACAGAAAAAGATTTTAATATTTAGAATTAGGAGATATTGTGAAGTAGAAGAATCTACGAAAGCAACAGATCTTAAGTGTTCTGAAAAGAGGCTGTCTGATGAGACAGGAATTACCGGAGTAGAGATCAGACTGAGTGTTCTGATAGCTACTTCGGTTTTTGTTTTAGAAAACCAATATTTATTAGAAAAGTAGTAGCTGTCAGAGGAAATATGGCAGATGCCAGTGTTGTGATCAATGAGGCGGCAGCAGGCGTTAAAAATCTTGAAACGGTATGGAAGTCTGTGGAGGCGTATGTTGAAAATTCCATTGAGCAGCTAAAAGACGTAGATAATTCCACGTTGTTGCTGCAGTTTAAAATGAGAATGCAAAGTACAGTAAATTCATGGTCAGAGGTGGGGAATATTACAGCGGAGCTTGTAGCATTGTTTGAAGAAGCCCAGAGAGAAGTGAATGTCAAAGTGAGAAGTGTAAAAGATCCGGGAAAAGAACTGCAGTTACAGCGGAAAAAATTAAACAATGCAGTGATTAAGTTTGATATGGAATATCTGCCGGAACTAAAAAACAGCATGGAACAATTAAGAAGGTCAATTCAGAAATTTGACAATGATATTGAGAACAGCTATCTAAGATGTATTCCTGAGATGAAAAATTTAATCACAAGGCTGACGGAGGCAGAGAAAATATATGAAAGCTCGAACTGCACTCCGGAAATCATGGAAAAAGTAATGGAAATGGTACAAGAAGAGAAATCCACTATGCAGGATACTTTACTTGAAGCGGCAAAGACCATTCATAAAGGAACGCTTGGGCTGCGGGATGACAGTTTGAAGGAGCAAATGGATGATGCCGTACTGATGTTGGAGGACATGATTAAAAAACAGGCAGAATATGCATATGGAATTCTGGAGCCTGAGTTGACAGCGCTTGCGAAAGCACTGGAAAGTGTTGATGCGACGCTTCTGGAAAAATTAGATGAAAATCCATTTCAAATCGTGATGGATCTTCTTCCAAAAGTGGAAACGATCGAAGGGCTTGATCTGACACAGCCGGAGATTGCGGCAATGAAAGCGGCATATGAAACAGCATTGTCTGTGTTGAACAGAATGGCGGGATCAGCAGATATCCTTAAATATATGTCAATTCATGACGAGCTGAAAAAGAAGTATGAAGATTTGGAACGGGTTTTTCAGGAAGCAAAAGCACTTTGTGATAAACTCGAGTTCCATAGCCGAAGCTTGAAAAACCTGTATCAGGTACATGAGGTAAAGGAATATTTTATAGAATGTGGAAAAACACATGAAATGAATTTGCAGGATCTTTTGAGACAGCTGAAGGAAGAGAATATGGAGCAGGCAGATGAGATGGCTGCTTGCAGAGAAGAGGTGGAAAAGGGACTTCGTGATCTAGAAAGTGCCCGAAGCGCATGGAGATAGAGTGATTAGAATTAAGACTGAGGGGGCGGCATACCCTTCAGTCTTTTGCGTTGTTCTGTAAGAACTTATCAGCATAGGAACTCACCAGGCGCGGATATTGACAAAAATGTGTGGGGGGGGGTAAAATAAAATGACATAAATCTTCAAAATCTGCACAAAATAGGGAGCAATCAACAATTTTGTTGAAAAATGTCCGGATCTGTAGTAGGATAAATAGGAGAAATATTTAGGGAAAAGGAATAGGATGAAAAAAGATGAAGGGGAAGAAGAGAGTACATGCTTTTAAAAACAGGATGGAACACTGGCAAGTTGTATCAATAGGGTTGACAGTTTATGACGCTATTGCTATGATACTTGCTTTTTTTATGGCATTATGGTTCCGGTTTGATTGCCGTTATACGATGATACCGAAAGAGTATTTGAATTTCTATTTTAAGTTTATTTTAATTTACGCTGTGATTTCAATCTTTGTGTTCAGAAAGATGCGTCTCTATAATAGCATCTGGAGATTTGCAAGCTACAGCGAGTTGCTTAGGACGGTTGTGGCAACCGGAATTACATTTGTGATCCATTGTGTGGGAATGAATGTATTTTTCGGGAAGATGCCACTTTCTTATTATGTATTCGGAATTATGATTCAGTTTGTGCTGACGCTGGGAGTGCGTTTTTCTTACCGATTTGTACTGCTTGAGAGAAGCCGGCAGAGAAAGGCAGAGGAGATCGCGAAGGCGAAGAAGGTACTTCTGATCGGTGCGGGCAAGGCAGGTCAGATGATCCTGCGTGATATCAAGACAGCCAAAGAGCTGGAGGATATCGTATGTTGTATTATTGATGATAACCCGAATAAATGGGGCAGATATATCGAAGGAGTTCCTGTGGTCGGGGGAAGAGATGATATTCTCTCCTGTGTCGAACGATTCAAGATCGAGAAGATCGTTGTGGCAATTCCGAGTGCGACAGCGCAGGAGAAGCGGGATATCCTGAACATCTGTAAAGAGACCGGGTGTGAGCTGAAAAACCTGCCGGGTATCTATCAGTTCCTGACCGGTGAGGTGCGTGTCAGTGCGCTGAAAGACGTAGCAGTGGAGGATCTTCTGGGACGTGATCCGATCAAAGTCAATATGCAGGAGATCAATGCCTTTATCCAAGACAAAAAGGTCATGGTAACAGGTGGAGGCGGAAGTATTGGTTCGGGTCTTTGCCGTCTGATCGCAGAGTACCATCCGAAACAGTTGATCATCTTTGATATTTATGAGAACAATGCATATGATATACAGCAAGAGTTAAAGAAAAAGTATCCTGAACTTGATCTGGTTGTATTGATCGGATCTATCCGAGACTCGAGAAGGATCAATGCGGTATTTGAGACTTATCGTCCGGACATCGTCTATCATGCAGCAGCACATAAGCATGTTCCGCTGATGGAGGACAGTCCATGTGAGTCTATTAAGAATAATGCGATCGGTACTTACAAGACAGCTTATGCGGCAATGATGAACGGCTGTCAGAGATTTGTTCTGATTAGTACAGATAAAGCGGTGAATCCGACGAATATCATGGGCGCCAGCAAGCGTCTCTGTGAGATGATCGTACAGTCCTTTGATCGTATGATCAAAGAGAAGACACCGGAAAGACTGCCGATTCTCTATGCACATGCAGATGATGAAGACGGAGCTATGGTGAAAAAACATGTCTTTTCGGAAGATATCAAGACAGAATTTGTGGCAGTTCGGTTTGGAAATGTACTTGGAAGTAATGGTTCTGTCATCCCATTGTTTAAAAAACAGATTGCATCAGGCGGACCGGTGACGGTTACGCATCCGGATATCATCCGCTACTTTATGACGATTCCGGAAGCAGTCAGCCTGGTATTACAGGCCGGCACTTATGCAAAGGGTGGAGAGATTTTTGTTCTGGACATGGGAAGTCCGGTCAAGATCGATACACTGGCGAGAAACCTGATCAAGTTGTCAGGACTAAAACCGGATATTGACATTAAGATAGAATACATCGGATTGAGACCGGGAGAGAAACTTTATGAAGAAAAGCTGATGGCAGAAGAGGGGCTGAAGAAAACTCCGAATGATTTGATCCATATCGGATGCCCGATTCCTTTCGAGGTGGAAGGTTTTCTGAAGCACCTTCAGTCTCTGATGGAAATGGCGTATGCAAATGACGAACATATCAGAGAAAAGGTTTCTGAGATTGTAACAACGTATCATCCGGCAGGGGAACACGGCAGCGAGAAAAAAGGCGAAGTGTATGAAAGGCTGCTGGGTGGAAAGACAGCAGAGAAGTAGAAAATTATATAGTATATCGTAATAGGAAAGGAAAGAGTATGAAAATATCATTTTCTCCACCAGATGTTGGTGAATTAGAAATTGAACAAGTAACCGAAGCATTAAAATCGGGCTGGATTACAACGGGACCAAAAACAAAAGAACTTGAAAGAAAAGTGGCAGAGTTTTGCGGTGTTAATCGGGCTGTTTGTCTTGGTTCACAAACAGCATGTGCGGAGATGGCTCTTAGAGTTTTAGGGATTGGAGCAGGAGACGAAGTAATTGTTCCTGCTTACACATATACAGCAACAGCTTCTGTTGTTTGTCATGTGGGTGCAACATTGAAGTTTGTAGATGTTCAAAAGGATTCTCTGGAGATGGATTATGATGCTCTGGAGAATATGATTACAGAAAAAACGAAAGTAATTATTCCTGTAGATCTCTCAGGTGTTCCATGTGATTACAATCGTATTTTTGAAATTGTAGAAAAAAAGAAACATTTATTTTGTGCTCAAAAGGAAATTCAAAGAGCTATGGGAAGAATTTCCGTAAATGCGGATGCAGCACATGCTTTTGGCGCAAAATCGCATGATAAGATGGTTGGTAGCATTGCTGATTTTTCCAGCTTTAGTTTTCATGCAGTGAAAAACTTTACTACAGCAGAAGGTGGAGCACTGACATGGAAAACGATACCTGGAATTGATGATGAGGAAATATATCATCAGCTTCAGTTATTATCTTTGCATGGTCAATCAAAAGATGCGTTGGCAAAAACACAACTTGGAGCCTGGGAATATGATATTGTTGGTCCGTGGTACAAGTGCAATATGACAGATATAATGGCGGGGATTGGATTAGCTCAGATGAAACGCTATCCGACTATGTTAGAGCGTAGAAAAGAAATCATAGGGAAATATGATGAGGCATTTAAATCATTGGGAATAGAAGTGTTGCCACAATATACAGAAACATATCAGAGTTCAGGACACTTGTATATTACCAGAATTCCGGGAATTACTCTGGAGCAACGACAGGAAATTATTATTAAAATGGCAGAAGCAGGAATTGCTTGTAACGTACATTATAAGCCATTGCCTATGATGACAGCATATAAGAACATGGGATTTGATATTAAGGATTTTCCGAATGCGTATGATAGATTTGTGAATGAGATCACTTTGCCATTGCATACAAAACTTACGGATGAAGAAGTGGAGTATGTGATTGAAAATTACTGTCGGGTTGTTAAGGAATATTTGTAAAATAATTGAGAAATGGAATGGGAGAATGGTATGTTAAGAAATTGGCAGAAGCTTCCAGGTTATATGAAAACGGAAGCAGTACACCCCTATTATGAAATTCTAAAAAAAAGGAAAGGAAGTTTGTTCTTAAAACGTGGATTTGACGTTCTTGTATCTACAATAATGTTTGTAATCTTATCACCGATACTATTGATTATTTCGATTTTGATTAAACTAGATTCAAAGGGGCGAGTTTTTTATCGACAAGAGCGAGTTACCCAATATGGATGTAAATTTAAGATTTTTAAGTTTCGTACGATGGTAGCTAATGCGGATAAAATAGGATCGCAAGTAAAAGTTCAAAATGACAGACGAGTTACAAAAATTGGAGCTTTTTTACGTAAATATCGTTTCGATGAATTGCCGCAGCTGATTAATATTATACTGGGTGATATGACATTTGTTGGGGATAGTGAGATAATAGGAACAACCAAGAAAAACCTTGATTTTACAAGGGTTTTGGCGGCTTGAGTTGAATCCTGTTATGAGATTTTTGTAGTAGGTTGGATATAAAAGCGCCAGAACCAGTGATTTCAAGAGTGCTTCTTGAATGTTCTGTTTGGCCCAACCTAAAGAACATAAAAATCTGATATGGAGATTTGACTTGAGCCTGTGTCTGAAATCGAAAGAGGACAGATATGGGCTTGTTGTAGTTAATAAAAAGAGTTGGAGGAATAGTTATGGTATCGTACAAAATCAAAGAAATTTTAGATTTAATCAAATGTCCGGTCATTTGTATTGTCAATCGGGAAGAACGAGAGTATGTGACAGGAGAAAAGGCATATGCAGATATGCTTAAAAGAGATGTGGTGCAGGGAAAAAATCTGGAATATAAAATTCTTGGAATTACAACAGAGGAAGATAAAGTTGTCATTTCGTTAGAAAAGAATTTGTCAGATTCGGTATCTGCCGATATGAATGCCGCTTGGATTCAGGAACATAAAGAGAAATATGGAGTTGAACCAAACCTTTTTGATGGGGTGTAATACACAAATAGTTCCATTAAACGGAAGGACACGAATAAATATATGGAGTACATAAAGTGTATTTTTGAGAACAGGGAGATAAAGTATGATGAAGATTTCATTTTCACCGCCAGATATGAGTGCGGAAGAAGTTGCAGAAGTAAAAGATGCTATTTTGTCCGGATGGATTACAACCGGACCTAAGACAAAAGAATTTGAACGTCAGATAGCAGAGTTTTGTGGCGTGAACAGAGCAGTGTGTTTAAATTCACAGACAGCATGTGCAGAGATGGCACTGCGGGTTCTGGGGATTGGAGCTGGAGATGGATTATGCAGCACTGGAAGATGCTATTACAGAGAAAACAAAAGTGATTATTCCAGTGGATTTAGGCGGTGTACCATGCGATTATAACCGGATTTTTGAAATTATCGAAAAGAAGAAATATCTTTTCCATACAGCGAATGACATCCAAAAGGCAATCGGAAGAATTGCGATATGTACAGATGCGGCACACGCCTTTGGCGCAAAATGGCATGGAAAGAAGGTTGGAAGTATTGCAGACTTTTCCAGTTTTAGTTTTCATGCAGTGAAGAACTTAACTACAGCAGAAGGTGGTGCGCTCACATGGAGAAGCATACCGGGAATAGATGATGAAGAAATTTATCACAAGGTGCAGCTTTTATCTCTGCATGGTCAGTCAAAGGATGCTCTGGCAAAAATGTAGCTTGGTGCATGGGAATATGATGTGGTCGGTCCGTGGTACAAGTGTAATAATATGACAGATATTATGGCAGGAATTGGACTGGCGCAGATGCGACGGTATGAAGGAATGCTAGCTAGATGTAAAGAGATTATTGAAAGATATGATGCTACATTTAAACCGCTGGGGATTGAAGTGCTGCCACATTATACCGACAGCCATGATTCCTCCGGTCATCTTTACATTACCAGAGTACCGGGAATCAATCTGGAACAAAGACAGGAAATCATTGTGAAGATGGCAGAAGTGGGAATTGCCTGCAATGTGCATTATAAGCCACTTCCAATGATGACAGCATATAGAAATCTTGGATTTGATATAGCCGATTATCCAAACGCATATGATCGGTTCGTCAACGAAATCACGTTGCCACTACATACGAAGCTGACGGATGAGGAAGTGGAATATATCGTTAGAAATTATAGCGAAATAACAAGACAATATATTTAAAGGCTATTTAGTTTATGTGAATAAGGAAAGGAGGAATATCCAGATGATAGAAGGAACAAAGACTGTAATATGCGGACTTACAAGGGAAGCCACACCGGAGATATTGAAGTGGGTAAATGATCCTGCGTTAAAACCATATACAGGTACGTTATATCCGGTATCCGAATTTGAACACGAGAATTGGATAAAGAACAGAGCAGAATCATCAACAGATAAACTCTTTTTGATCAAAGACAAGGAATCGAATACTAATCTAGGGACAATCGGTCTTAAGAATATAGATTATATAAATTCTAATGCAGAATTGTATATTAGCATTGGAAATATTAAATTTCTCTCCGAAAATATCGGGGGGGGGGCAAAAGGGGTTCGGAAGTGATGCAGTGATTACATTTACTGATTTCTGCTTCACCCGGCTCAACCTTCATAAAGTTTATTTGCATGTCTTTGAATCAAATAAGAGAGCAATACGTTGTTATGAAAAAGCAGGATATAAAGTGGAAGGAAGACTTGTAGAGCATCACTTTTCAAATGGAAAATATGAAGATGTTTTGGTTATGGGGAAAACAAAATCATAGCCAACGGAAAGTGAGGAGAATATGGTTATTATTATTGGTGCATCAAGTTTTATTGGGGTACATACCGTCGATGAATTTGTTAAGCAGGGTTGTGAAGTCCTCGTTACTGGACGAAATGATAAGTTCCGTGAACATTATGAATCTATGGGTGTAAAGTATGAAAATCTGGATTTAAATAATCCGGAAGATTTTGAGAAACTGCCTAAGAGTGATGTGAAAGGAGTTATTTTGTTAGCAGGACTGTTGCCGGCAAATGCACAGGTAAATCTTGATGAAGATGAAAATGCTGCGGAGTATTTCAAAATCAATACGATTGGCACAATCAATGTATTGGAGTATTGCCGTTCTAATGGAATAAAACGTGTTATTTCAACTTCTTCTTATGCAGATGTTCGGGATTCATGGACAGCGGAGAAGGCTTTGACAGAAGAAGAACCGCGAGGATTTTCTTATAAAGGCGATCATGCGGTATATGTTATTTCCAAAAACGCAGCTTGTGATGTACTGGAATATTATAACCAGCAGCATGGAATGAGTAATGCTGTATTTCGTTTTCCTCCGGTTTATGGAGTAGGGCCACATGGTTCATTGTTTATCAATGGAACATATGTGAAATCAGGATTGCAGATTTTCATGGATAAGGCTTCTAATGGAGAAGACATTACTATATTTGGCAATAAAGATTTGAGCCGTGATGTGGTATATGTCAAAGATGTTGCTCATGCTTTTTATAAGGCAATAAAGAGTGAGAGAACATATGGCTTATATAATATGACTTCGGGGAAAGGGGTAACCTTACAGGAACAGGCAGAAGTAATTGCAGAATTGTTCGCACAGTCACCGGAAAAGAAGTCAAAAATAATCTATAAACCGGAAATTCAAAATAATACGCCATCATACTTGTTCAGTATGGCAAAAGCAAAAAGAGATTTTGATTTTGAACCAGCTTTCGGAGATTTTAAAGTAATGATGAGTGATTATAAAAAGGATTTGGATGCACATAAATTTCAGGACTTGTTTAAATATTAAAGCAAAGTTTCACTGAAGATAAGTGAAAAAACAGAAAAAAGTCAGAGGCAGGAAAGAGTATGTATAACAAGGTAAAAAGAGTAATAGATTTTTGTATTTCATTGATAATCTTACCAATCGTATTGCTGTTATTAGTGATTGTAGGTATTGCAATCAAACTTGAGGACAGAGGACCAATTTTTTATATGGGTGAAAGAATTGGGTATCATGGAAAGATTTTTAAAATGTTTAAGTTTCGTTCCATGAAAGTAAACGCACCGGATTTGAGATATGCGGATGGCTCTACGTATAATTCGGAAGATGATCCGAGAGTTACGAAAGTTGGAAGATTTTTAAGGAAAACAAGCATTGATGAAATACCACAGCTTTTAAATGTCCTGATTGGAGATATGGCGCTTATAGGTCCACGTCCGGACAGCGCTTTCTACTTAAGCGAATATACCGATGAGGAACGGGTTATTCTAAATGTTCGTCCGGGAATCACTGGTTATAATCAGGCAATCAACAGAAATGCAGTAGGAACAAAAGAAAAATTAAAAAATGATATTTATTATGTTCAGAATATGTCCTTTTTCTTCGATGTAAAAATTATTTTCATGACGATAAAATGTGTTCTGTTTTCAAAAAATGTTTATCGTGATGTGACAAATAAGGGCGAAGCGGTAGAAAGAGAAGATGATACTGACAAGGCAGTGAAGTAGAACGAGGAAAAACAGATGAAGAAGATCATGATATTGGGAGCCAGTATACTACAATTACCTGCAATCAGGAAAGCAAAAGAAATGGGACTGCAGGTTATCACCGTTGATATGGATGAAAATGCAATCGGCTTTAAAGAAGAAGGCATTATTTGTGAAGTCATAAGTACGATTGATTCAGAGAAGATTCTTGAGGCGGCTAAAAAACATAATATTGACGGTATTATGACACTTGCTAGTGATATGCCTATGAGATCCGTGGCTATTGTAGCAAAAGAAATGGGACTTGTTGGAATAACGGAACAGACCGCATTAAATGCTACAAATAAAGCAGAGATGCGTCAATGCCTAAAAGAAAGTGGAGTACCGATTCCGCAGTTTTTCCGTGTTAGTTCAAAAGAAGAATATGAAGAGGCGATAGATTATTTTAAAACATCAAAATTAAAATGTATTGTAAAGCCAGCTGATAATTCTGGAAGCAGAGGAGTTGACTTGTTATCTGATTTGTCAGATGAAGAATTGATTTCCAGAGCTTATGAGTATAGCAAAAGCTATTCCAGAGGTGGAGACATCGTTGTTGAAGAGTATATGGAAGGACCGGAAGTCAGTGTGGAGACTTTGAGCGTTGATGGAGAATGCCATATCATTCAGATTACAGATAAATTGACAACGGGGGCACCATATTTTGTAGAAATGGGACACAGTGAACCATCTGCGCAGCCAGAAGATATAAAGGTAAGAATTTCAGAGGTGGCAAGTGCGGCGGTGAAAGCGATTGGAATTGAAAATGGTCCTTCTCATACAGAAATTAAAGTAACAAAAGATGGACCTAAGATCGTGGAACTAGGTGCCAGACTTGGAGGAGACAATATTACTACTCATTTAGTACCATTATCTACAGGTGTTGATATGGTGGAGTGTTGCATTAAGATTGCGCTGGGTGAAAAACCTGATTTGGAGAGAAAATGTGAGTTAGGTTCAGCAATTCGTTATTTTAAAACGGAAAAAGGAATTATTACAAATATTATCGGAATTGAAGATGCAAAGAAACTTTATGGAGTGATGCAAGTGAGCATTGTACATGGTATCGGTGAAAAAGTTTCTGAGATAAAGAACAGTATTGACAGAATCGGCTTTGTTATTGCACAAGGAGAAAATGCTGTAAATGCTGTTGAAATTTGTGAAGATGCGTTAAGAAAAATTAAATTTGAGGTTGAATAAGATATGGCAGGTTATGTTTTTTTATCAAATAGTAATAAACCAACGGAGGAAGAACAGAATAGCAGAAAACCAGTTCCATTAACGAATGTGAGCCGTCCTTGTCTGGAAGCTGCATTAAATATGGGATATGATGTGTGGTTTGGAACGAACCGGGCAGAACCGGATACGCTTTCTTGTGAACTTCCGGTACATATGTATGATTCACATACATATAGGAGTATTTTCAATTTGAAAGATAATATGACTGCATATAAAAATTTAATGAGCATATTGAAACAGGAAGAAATTGAAGTTATTCATTGTAATACACCGGTGGGTGGAATTATCGGCAGAATTTGTGGGAAAAGAGCTGGTGTAAAAAAGGTAATATATACAGCGCACGGATTTCATTTTTATAAGGGAGCCCCATTGGTTAATCGGACTGTTTTCAAATGGGCAGAAATGCTGATGGCACATTGGACTGACGCAATTATTACAATGAATCAAGAGGATTATAATGCGGCTAAAAAATTCAAGTTGCGTAATCATGGAAAGGTATTCCATACGCCAGGTGTGGGAATTGACTGTGATATATACAAAGATGTGAAAGTGGATCGTAAAAAAATACGAGCCTCCTTTGGGATATCAGATACAGATGTGGTTTGTATCTCTATGGGAGATTTAATTCCGAGAAAGAATTATGGTACTGCTTTAAAGGCAATCGGAAAATGTGAAAATAAAAATATTCACTATTGGATTTGTGGGCAAGGACCGGAATTGGATAACCTAAAAGAGCTTGCTCAAGAACGGAATATTGAGGACAGGATTCATTTCTTAGGATTTAGAACAGATATAAAAGAATTATTGAAGGCAGCAGACATTTTCCTTTTTACAACATTACAAGAGGGAATGCCACGATCGATGATGGAAGCAATGGCAAGCGGACTGCCTTGCATTGCAAGTAAAATCAGAGGAAATGTTGATTTGCTGGAGGATGGTATTGGAGGTTATTTTGTTGAAGTGATGGATAATGTCTCTATAGCAAAAAAATTAGATGAATTGGTTGAAAATTCAGAGTTAAGAACGCAGATGGCTATGGGAAATCTTGAGCGTATAAAAAAATTTGATATTAAGGAAGTTAAGAAAGTCATTCGTAAGATATATCAGGAAGTGCTTGAATAGGAGTTAGATAGTTAATGAAAAGAGTTGTGTTGATAAGATCGAACCCAGTTGCACCCGATCCCCCAGTTGAGAAGATGGCAGATGCACTTATACAAAATGGATACAGTGTCATTATTTTAGCATGGGATCGTTCGAAAAATTATAAAGCTAAAGAAACGTTAATTAGGGTGAAAAGTGGAAATGTACAGATTATCAAATTTGGAATTGAGGCAAGTTACGGCTCAGGAATGAAGTCATTAAAAGAATTGGTAAAATTTCAAATGAGAATTTTTAAGTGGTTATCTAAAAATAGAAAAACGTATGATATTATTCATGCATTTGATTTTGATACAGGATTAGCTGCTAATATTTGTGCGAAGATATATTCAAAAAAATTTGTTTATCATATCTTAGATTTTTATGTAGAGTCACATAATATGGCAAAAAGCAAAATTGGTAATGTGATCAAACGAGTTGAAATCAAGGTGATAAATAAATCAGATTTAACGGTTATATGTACCGAAAAAAGAAAAGAGCAGATTGTAGGAAGCCATCCTAAAAAGCTGATTGTAATACATAATACGCCTCAAAACAATATTAAAATTGATTCGAGTTTTGTTCCGCAGGGAAATAGGAATAAATGCAAGATTGTTTATGTGGGAGTGTTAGGAGAGACAAGGTATATTATTGAAATTGCAGAGTATGTTTCAAAAGACAAACGATTTGAATTTCATGTTGGTGGATTTGGATATCTAGAAGAAAAGATAAAGCAGTATGCTGATAAATACGAAAATATATTTTATTATGGAAAACTGCCGTATGAGAAAACACTCGCATTAGAAAAACAATGCGATATTATGACTGCAATTTATGATCCGGATGTTCCAAATCATAAATATGCAGCTCCAAATAAGTTTTATGAGTCTTTAATGTTAGGGAAGCCTGTAATTATGGCTAAGAATACAGGCTTTGATGAAATATTAGAAACAGAGAAAATAGGATATTTAATGGATTATTCTTCAGAAGGTTTGGTGCAGGCATTAGAGTATCTGTACAATCATCGAGATCAGTGGAGTGGAATGAAAGAAAGGTCAAATTCATTATATGAAAATGACTTTTCATGGGAAATAATGCAACAGAGAATAAAAAAAGAATATTTATTATTGTAAATTGAAAAGAAAGTGTGAGGAGAGCATGAAGATATTATATGTTGTTTCAAGACCATTGGAAATAAACACATCTGCATCCATAAGAAATCGTGCGACGATTTTAGGTCTTGTTGAAAACGGACATACTGTGGATTTATTCACAACAGAACCAGATAGAAATCATAGTGCATACGATGAAAGCTTGGTTCCGGAAGGTATAAAGGTTAAATACGTGCGTTTAGGCGGAACACAAAATTTGGCAAGAGTTGGTCGGAAAATGAAATTATTAAGACCAATAAAAGGTTTCGTATATAAATGGATGAATCGGCATGAAGTCTATGACAATTTAAAAGGAATAATAAACCATATCAGTGACATTGATTTGAGAACGGAAAAATATGATGTGATCATCTCATCTTCTGATCCAAAATCATCACATTTATTTGTAGAAAGATTATTGGAGAAGGAAAAGGAATTTTTTAAAGGGCGTTGGATTCAAATTTGGGGAGATCCATTCTTAGGGGATATAACCAGAACCGATAAAAAAAATTTGGAAATTATAACAAAAGAAGAAAGAAGATTACTAAACGGAGCTGATAAAATTGTCTATGTATCTAAATTGACAAAAAAAGAACAGCAGAAATTGTATCCGGAGAGTAAGGATAAAATGTCATATTATCCGATTCCATACATGAATGAAAATATTTATCAATTAAGGGATTTAAAATCCGTTCCTACTGTTGAATTAGCATACTGCGGGGATTACAACATAGAAGTGAGAAATATTTTACCATTATATAAGGCAGTAACGGCTATGAATAATGTTCATCTGACAATATGCGGGGGAAGTAATAAACCAGTTGAAAGTTGTGAAAATGTTACCGTTTATGGAAGAGTTCCGTTTGAAACAGTGCGTGAGATAGAGGGAAAAGCAGATGTTCTAGTACATCTAAGTAATTTGTCGGGATCGCAAATTCCAGGGAAAATATATCAGTATTCGGGAACGAACAAGCCTGTTTTATTTATTTTGGATGGGGAAATTGAACAAGTCAAGGAGCAGTTTTCTAAATATGAAAGATACTATTTTGCGGTAAATAACGAGCTAGAAATAGAAAAATCAATTACGGAGATATCAAATTTGAATTGTGATTATAAACCAGTTTCGGATTTTTCTAAAAAGAAGATTTCAGAGAATATTCTTGATTAGTATAACATACAAAAAGATTGAATTATAAAGATTCTATATTATGGGAAAGGAAGTAGAATATTTAGGCAAGTTAAGTATTCTACGACAGAAAATATGAGTTTTATGATACGAAAACAAAAGATTAATGCAATATTATTTGCACTATTCTTTGCAGAAACACAGGTGTGTGGGATAATAACACGAATTATTCAGATTCCCAATATAAGTGTCATATTGGTTGCATTATTATTTTCGGTTGCATTTTTATTAAATGGTATAGAGTGGAAAGCTTTTCAGCAAGATGTACTTTGTATTAGTATAATTTTATTTTTCTTGATTATATCTACATTTATTAATGGGCGGTATGCAGTAAGCTATATGCTTTATTTCATTGTTTTTGGAGTTACTGCGTTTTATTTCTTGAGAATTCGGCTTGAAATAAGAGATGTTTTTAGTGTTATGGAATGGATATTTTTAATATATATATTCTCTTATATTTTTATGTATAGAGCAAGTTTCCTAAGAAGTGCAACGTACTGGACTGAACAAATGGCTATGGCATATAGTTTTTTGACAATAGTAATTGTAGGTGTGTTGGATTTACTTTATTTTAACAATAAAGTACTTGCAGGAAGTAATTTGTTATTATCTTTATTTTTTCTTCTAAAGGATTGTGCGACAAGGGGAGCCATTTTTTCTTTGATCGTGTTTGCAGTACTGCTGATTATAATTAGGAGCAGTGATGTGAAAAAAATAGTGATGTTGTTTGGTCTGTTGGTAATTGGAATTGTGTTATATAACAATTTTATTCCCATTTTATATGCTTTACAACAGTTTTTGGATAAAGTTGGTTTATCTATTTCAGCTTTGGATAAAACATTATTTGTGCTAAATACAACGGAAAGTATGAATAATGGACGCAGTATAGTTTATGAATATGCTATTGAATATTTCAAAACTAATCCACTATTTGGATTAGGAATAGGGGGATTTGAAAAGAAGTTCTTTTTAGATTATGGGAATGATTCTTATCCACATCAATATTTTTTGCAAATATTATGCGAGTTTGGAATAACAGGAGCCATTATTATAATGATCACATTAAAACGGGGAATAAAGAAGCTATTTTTTTGTATAGGAGATTTGTCAGAGGAAAGAATATTTGGCTTTATGTTTTTCATAACTTCAATGCCAATTTTAATGGTAAGTTCCTCGTATTGGATGCTTCCGCCATATTGGTTGTTTTATGTTTGGTGTTTGCAATTGTATGGGTTTGTAAATAAGAAGGGCAGGTAGAATATGAAGGTCTTGTTTTATGCTTATCCGATGATAGGTCAAAATTATGGAGGCTTACAATTACAAATTACTAATACTTTTACAGAGTTAGTAAAATTAGGTATAGAAGTAAAACTGTTTGATCCGTGGAATGATAGGATTGAAGATTATGATGTTTTTCATAGTTTTTATTTAGGTGATTTAAGTGTTTTGCCACTTGTGAAAAGGGCGAAAGAACTTGGGAAATTGGTTGTGATGTCTACTGTCTATAATTCGGCATTAGATTATAGAAAAGAAAAGATATCATATGCATTGTCGAGCATACATTCTTCTCTTTTTAGTAGCAAAAGAGTTCAAAAGGAAATAGTTCAAAATGTTGATTATTTCATTGCCTTGTCTGAATTTGAAAAACAAAGAATTTTAGATATTTTTAAAATTCCCACTAGAAAAGTTATTGTAATTCCAAACGGTATTTCAACAAACTTTTTTTCTAAAGATATGGAAGATAATTTATTTGAAAAAAAATATGGAATGAAAGGTTTTGTATTACACGTAGGGCAATTTACTAGAAACAAAAACCAAATCGCTATTATTGAAGCAATGAAAGATATGAAAGAAAAGCTTGTTATGATAGGTCAACCTGTAGAGATGGATTATTACAATGAGTGTCAAAATAGACTTACAGAGAATATGAGTATTTTAGAAACACTCGAGAATGGAAGCAGTGAATTGGTGGATTTATACAAAGCGGCAGGTTTGTTTATTTTACCAAGTTTTAGAGAGGCATATCCATTAACGGTATTGGAGGCGGGGGTTACTGGAAATAAAATGCTGATTACTAAGAATTGTATGTTAGATAAAGAGGATAGATTATTTGACATTGAATGGATTAATCCGACGGATATAACGAACATAAAAAAATGGATAGAGAAAAATAGAAATTATACGAAAAAAAGACTTGAAAGTGAAAAAATAGCTCAATTTAAATGGAAGACAGTAGCAGAAGAATTGATTAAGGTCTATAGGATGGATTGTAATGGGATTAGCCAAAAAAATATATAATTATATTTATCGATTATACAGAAATATTACAGATTTAATTTGCTATGTTTATGACTATGCATTTTTCGACAAGAACATTCAATATAAAATTACAAAAACTGAAATTAGTAAAGATAAAAACAATGTTATCTGTTTAATTGTTCCTCATATTGATGATGACATTTTAGGATTAGGTGGAATATTAAAAAAATATGATGATATGAATTGTAAAATACATATTATTTATACGACCGATGGTTGTAAAAGCTATCATCCAGACATTCAGTCTGAAAGTGAAATGGCAATCTGTCGTAAAACTGAAGCTCAAGAAGTGAAAAAATGCTTTAAAAATGTGGATATATATATGCTGGATAATCCAAGCATGACTTGGGATGAGAAGGAAAGTATTACTACTCTGAGCACACTTTTGAATCAGATTAGACCAAATATTGTGTATTTTCCGAATTATGTTGATAAAAACATTGACCATGTAAAAAATGCTCTATTAATTTCATATGTTGCTAAAGAACTAACATTAGAGATGAAATACCGTATATATCCGGTACAGACACCACTGGATTTTGATTGTGAAATAAGATATGTTGCTGTGTCTGATGATATTTTATTTAAAAAGAAATTACTAGATATATATGAATCACAAAGAGTAATGAAGAAATCATTTGATAAAGTGTTGTGGTTTGAAAAGATGTTAGGGAAAAAAATAAGAGAGGGTTACATTGAGGTATATTCAGATATTGACAAGGAAAAATTAAAAAAATTGGATGAAGACAATCGCATTATAAATAATTTATTAAAGGATACAGAAATTATTAGTTTCACAAAAAGTATTGTTAATACAATAAAAAGAAACGAGAGGATTAAAAATGGAAAATATAGATAAGGTTATGTGGTGTACTGGTTGCTTTTTGTGCATGAGTGAATGTCCTCAAAATTGTATTAGTATAGGTAAGGATAGTTTGGACACTAAGATTCCAGTGATTAATGCAACTGAATGTATATCTTGTGGGAAATGTTTGAAAGTGTGTCCACAACACACAGCAGTTGAGAGAAATTATCCGATTAATACATATGTTGGAATGGGAGTAGTTAATGGGGCAAAAATAAGTAGTGCATCAGGGGGAGTTGCAAGTGCATTATACAAATGGGCAGTGAATAATAAATATTGCTGTGTGGGTGCAATGTGGAATAAGGATAAAAAAAGTGTTGAGTTAGCGATTGCAACTGACGAAAGTGAATTAGAAAAATTCCGAAATTCAAAATATATATTCAGTGAAACAAACAGCATTTTTAAAAGAATAAGTGAAATTATAAAAACTTTAAATAAAAAGATTTTGGTTATTGCAATGCCGTGTCAAATAGCTGCATTAAAATCAGCATTAAAAAAAGAATATGAAAATGGGAAAATTATATTTATTGATATTGTTTGCCATGGGATGTCAAATGATAGTTATTTTGAACAACACCTAAACCACATAATGTTGCAAGGGGGGGCTGATAATATTGCTTTTCGCGAAAAAGGTAACTTTGTTTTTTCTGTATATAATAATGACAGCTGTGTATATAAAGCAAATTATGATGAAGATTCATATTTTTTATCATATTTAGAAGGTGTTACATATCGTGAAAACTGTTACCATTGTCAGTATGCGGCTAGTGAGAGAATTGGTGATTTAACGATAGGAGATTTTGATGGAATAGATTCTGAAAGCATAAAAAATGATAAATTAAGAACTTTGAAATATCCATCGATGATCTTGGTTAATACAAAGATTGGAGAAAAACTGTTGCAAGAAGTAGATTCAATTGTTAAAGAAAAACGTTTAGTAGCAGAAGCATTTAGATACAATGAACAATTAAAGAAACCTGCTCAAAAAAGTTTATTTAGAAGTGAATTTGTTAGAAGATATGAACAAAGTCATGATTTCGAAAAAGCGATTAGACCATACTGGAAAAAGAAGGTAATAAAAAAGCATATTTATAATTTGAAAATTTATAAACTAGCACATATCGTGAAGGTAAAGATTAAAAATGGACGACAAATATAAAAAATTAGGAAAAAATATTGGGATAATTACAATTGGGAATTTTGCGAGTAAAATACTTAGTTTTTTCATGATGCCGGTATATACAGCAGTGTTATCTACGGCTGATTATGGGATTTCTGATTTGATTTCGACTAGCATTAGTTTGATTTATCCAATTTTAACAATATCAGTTAGTGAAGGGTTAGTGAGATTCTTATTGGACAAGGATGATAATAGAAAACAGTATGTTTCTATTTGTTTCTATATTTGGCTTGTTAGCCTAGTAATAATGTTTCTTCTTACTCCTTTAATGGGAAATGTAGTTCTAGATGGAAAATTTTTAGGTTTCTTTTTTGGATTATATGCCATGAATAGCATGAAAAGTATTTTATTACAGTATGCCAGAGGTAGTGAAAGAATATTTCAATATTCGATTAGTGGAATTATAGAATCTTTTATTTATTTGAGCTTAAATATTGTTTCACTAGTAATTTTAAATAAAGGGATAGAAGGTGTACTAACATCATCGTTGGTTTCTTTAGCTGTTTCGAATCTATATTTGGTTTTATCAACAAAGATTTACCGAGAATTAACTAATTTTAGAAGGATAAAAAAGCAAATTTTAATCAAACTCATAAAATATTCATTCCCGCTGATAGCTAATTCAATAAGTTGGTGGTTAGTAATGTCATCAGATAAATATATTTTGAAATTTTTTATGGGAAATGATGCTATTGGAATATATTCTGCATCACAGCGAATTCCATCTTTGCTTATAACCATAACGGCATTGTTTATGACTGCATGGCAAATATCGTCAATAGATGGATTTGGTAGCGAAGAAACCAATAGATTTTATTCTTCAGTATATTCTAAATTTAATGAAATGCAGATTGTTGCAGTAGCAGTTTTGATAGTTGGAAATAGGATTATTTGCTCAATTTTGTTATCAAAAAGTTTTTATCAAGGTTGGTTATATGTCCCTGTGTTATTGTTGGCGAATATATTTTACTCGAACGGTGCCTTCTTAGGAAGTGTATATACAGCAGCTAAAGATACAATGGGAGCATTTCGAACAACTTGTGTGGGAGCAATAATCAATATTATTCTGAATATTTTATTACTACCTTCATTGGGAATTATGGGTGTTTGTATTGCAACAACAGTAAGTTATTATGTTTCTATGATTTTGCGTATGTATGATAGTAAAAGGTTTTGCAATATAAAATTTGAACTCACAAAAAATCATATTTCATATATACTGATAATATTAGAAATATTTTTTGCTAGTATGGGAGAAAAAAATATAAATGTTTTTAGCATTGCGATATGTATATTGTTGGTGGTAGTAAACAAAGAAGGTATTGTTCAAATGATAAAATTAGTGAAGAGAGGATAAATAAATGAAGATAGGAATAGTTACTTTTTTTCATGATATGAATGTTGGCACTTGCCTGCAAGCATATGCATTACAAAAAACTATTGAAAAATATGGTTATGAAGTTGAAATTATTGATTATCGGCACGATGAAATTACAAGGGTTAAGGAAACAAAGCGGGAACATATTTTAAATGTTTTAAAAACGTATGGTAATAAGAAATTATTTTATTATTATAAGTTTAAGAATCTTGATGAAAATAATAGACAAGCATTTTTAGACTTTCAAGAAAAAAATTATCATCTTTCAGAAAAGAAATATGGTAAATATGAGGACTTAAAAGAAGCAGATGAAATATATGACAAGTTTGTATGTGGAAGTGATATGATTTGGGCTCCTAGCTTTGATATTGATTATAAAGTCTTTTTCTTAAGATTTGCAAGCGCAAGAAAAAGAATCGCATATGCGCCTAGTTTTGGGTCTGCTGGATTACCGGAAAATTTACAAAAAGAATTTGAAACATATATTAAAGAATTTTCCGCCTTATCCTGTAGAGAACAGAGCGGTGTTAATTTGATTAAAGACTGCTATGGAAAAAACGCAGAGTTTGTTCTAGATCCGACTCAGCTAATTGGAAAAGCTGAATGGATAGAATCATTTGGGCTTAATACAAAGAAGAGTGAAAAATATATACTATGCTATTTGTTTAATAGTGAATATAAAGATTGGTATATTGAGTTGGCAAATTCTATTGCAAAAAGGTTGGGAGTTAGTGTTAGATTTTTCCCGTTGAACAGAAATGAACAGTTACATGAATTTCAATTCCATCAAAAGAAATATGGACCTGTAGAATTTATGGAATTGGTTAATAATGCAGAATTTGTTATGACAAATTCTTATCATGGATTTATGTTTTCACTGATTTTTGAAAAGCCGTTTATGGTTATGTCTAGAGAGAAAAAGTTGTTTTGGACACAATATGAAGAACGTTTTACGTCAATGCTTAAGTTGATTGGAGAAGAAAAACGAATGATAAAATACCAACAAAAAGTTGGGGATGAACTGTTTGATATTAACTATGAAAAAATAAACAAAAAATTGAATGTTTATAGGAAAGCTTCAATGGATTATTTGTATAGTTCGCTAGTTTCAATGGATGAGCATGAGTAGATGCAATAAATGAAACATTATGAAGGGAAATATTTATGAAAAGTATTAAGTCTTGTTTGAATAGAATTATGTATGTAATTCATATTCAAATGAGTGAAAGGAAATATAATCGTCTGAAATATATTTTGAAGAAATGTCCAGAGTCTAATATTCTTGTGGTTGTATTTTCTGGATTTCCAGGAAACACAAAGGCAAAATATAATTATATGCGGACGTTAAAAGGGCTGAATTGTAATAAACTATTTCTTTTAGATGATTTTGGTTACAAGAAAAGAGGGGCATATTATCTAGGAGAAGATGGAGACTTCTATGTGCAGGATCTTGTAAGAGAACTTGTTTTGAAAATCAAGGATGAATTAAATATAAATTGTATTATTACCGCCGGAAGCAGTAAAGGCGGTACCAGTGCAATTTATCATGGTTTACGAGTAAGTGCAGACGCACCACAGTATTTTATAGGAGATTATTTAAACACAGATTCACACCAAAATATTCTTAAAGGAATAGTGGGGGCAGATGTCGAATTGCTTAATGGCATCGTAAAGAAAGAGATTCAAAATTATGATGCCCAAAAGCCTAAAATATATTTGCATTATTCAAGAAAAGAACATACATATTCAGAACATATTTCGGATCTGATTTCTGATATGGAAAAAAATAATTTTGAAGTAATGTGCGATGAGTCTGATTATGAAGAGCATAGTGAAGTCGCAAAGTTTTTCCCCACATTTTTGATAAATACAATTAACAGCATAATTGAAAAAAGTAAAGAGTAAAGAGTGATACGATTTAAAGAAAGGTTGTAGAAAATAATGAAAACAGTGATGTTGGTCTTTGGCACAAGACCGGAAGCAATTAAGATGTGCCCGCTTGTTAATGAATTGAAAACAAGGGAGAGTATTAAAACAGTTGTATGCGTAACAGGACAGCATAGGCAAATGCTGGATCAGGTGTTAGAGGCATTTCATGTTACACCGGATTATGACCTTTCAATTATGAAGGACAGACAAACATTATTTGATGTTACAACTAATATTTTGAATGGAATAAAAGAAGTTCTTGAGGAAGTGAAGCCGGATGTAGTTTTAGTTCATGGAGATACAAGCACCACTTTTGTAACAGCGCTTGCTAGTTTCTATTTGCAGATTCCGGTTGGTCATGTTGAAGCGGGACTTCGTACATATAATATTTATTCTCCTTATCCGGAAGAATTTAACCGTCAGGCAGTTTCTATTATTTCTTCTTATAATTTTGCGCCGACAGAATTATCTAAGGAGAATTTATTGAAAGAGAGAAAGAATCCGGAGGCAATTTATGTCACAGGAAATACGGCAATAGATGCGCTCAAAACAACGGTAAGAGATGATTACACAAATGAGCATTTGGAATGGGCAGCAGGCAGCAGACTGATTATGATTACAGCACATCGGAGAGAAAATCTGGGAGAGCCGATGCGTTATATGTTTAGAGCTATCCGGAGGGTGATGGAAGAACATCCGGATGTTAAGGCAATCTATCCGATTCACATGAATCCGGTTGTAAGAGAGGAAGCAGATCAGGAACTTGCCGGATGTGACAGAATCAGAATTATTGAACCGCTGGATGTATTGGATTTCCATAATTTCCTGAGCCGTAGCTATTTAATTCTTACAGATTCTGGCGGAATTCAGGAAGAAGCTCCAAGTTTGGGAAAACCAGTTCTTGTAATGAGAGATACAACAGAAAGACCGGAAGGAATTGCAGCAGGAACTTTAAAATTGGTAGGAACAGATGAAGAAGTGATTTATCAGAATTTCTCAGAATTATTGAGTAATAAGGATTCGTATGAAGCGATGAGTAAGGCATCAAATCCTTATGGAGATGGCTTTGCTTGTAAACGTATTGCAGATATTTTAGAGAAGGAGAACTAGGTAATGATTAATGTAATTGGATTAGGGTATATTGGACTTCCGACAGCACTGATGATGGCTTCTCATGGAGTTGAGGTTGTTGGTACAGATTATAACAAGGAACTTGTGGAAACATTAAATGCGGGACATACCACATTTAAGGAAGATGGCTTGGACGAGCTTTTTAATGATGCGGTGAAGGCCGGAATTAAATTTTCAACAGAGTATCAGGTTACAGATACATACATTGTTTCTGTACCGACTCCATATGATAAGTTTTCAAAAAAAGTGGATGCCTGCTATGTGGTTGCAGCAGTAAAGAGCGTCATGGAAGTGTGTCCAAAGGGAGCGACTGTAGTTATTGAATCAACAGTTTCTCCGGGAACGATTGATAAATTTGTAAGACCTGCTATTGAGGAAAATGGATTTAAAATTGGGGAAGATATAAACCTTGTACATGCACCGGAACGTATTATTCCGGGAAACATGGTTTATGAGCTGCTTCACAATAACAGGACGATTGGTGCAGATGATAAAAAGGTTGGAGAAAAAATCAAAGAATTATATTCTTCCTTCTGTCAGGGAGAAATCGTGGTGACAGATATTAGAACAGCAGAAATGACAAAAGTAGTAGAGAATACCTTCCGGGCAGTGAACATTGCTTTTGCGAATGAGCTTGCGAAAATCTGCCGTCATGATGATATGGATGTTTATGAGATTATAAAAATCTGTAATATGCACCCTCGTGTAAATATTCTTCAGCCGGGACCGGGAGTTGGCGGACATTGTATCTCCGTAGATCCATGGTTCCTGGTAGGTGATTATCCGAGTCTTGCAAAAGTAATTGATGAATCAATGAAAACAAATGATGGAATGCCGGATTTTGTATTAAACCGTATTTATGAGATTATGAAAGAAAGAGGGCTTACGGATTTAAGCCGTGTGGGACTTTATGGACTTACATATAAAGAAAATGTGGATGATATGAGAGAATCACCGACACTTCAGATGTTGGAATCCATGGAAAGACACTTATGCGGAAGCAAAGTGAAGGTTTATGATCCGTTCATTATAAAAGATATGGTACCGAATCAGATGCATGATTTGGATGAGTTCTTGGATGCAGTTGATCTGGTTGTACTTTTAGTAGGACACGATGAAATTAAACAGAATATGAATAAACTGCAGGGAAAAGCAATTATCGATACAAGACATATCTGTGCTTTAGAAGGAACTTATAGACTTTAAATGAGCCGACAGTTGTGAATAAACTGGACGAGTTCAAGAGAAGATGTGATGCTATTATTGCAAACCGATATGATTCAGAGCTTGATGATGTAAGCGAAAAGGTATACACAAGAGACGTGCTCAGAAGTATAATGGTATCGCCACAAATTCGGAACTTATTGGAATCAGACAGAAACTTATGAGGCGTTAAAAGTTTATATTCAGATGAATATGGATGGTTTGAAAGATGCGATAGTTGGGATGCTGGCAGGAGAGAGTATTCGGATTAATACGGGAACATTCAGTAATGATATGACTACTTTTGCCACCAGAGATGATATTCTGACTTTATTGGTGCATTTAGGATATTTGACTTATGATGGAATCTTAGAATCAGTGAGTATTCCAAACAAAGAGGTTTCCAAGGAATATGTGAATGCTATTAGTACCATGGATTGGAAGGATGAATTTGAACGTAATATCATCAAAGAGCGAGGAGAGGGACATATGAAAAGTTTATTGATTCTCGGAGCAGGCGGCTTCGGGCAGATGGTGAAGGAGACAGCGATCCAGCTGGGGTATGAGGAGATCGTATTTCTTGACGATGCGGCGTTTGGAAAGGACGTAGTCGGAAAGTGCTGCGACTATACGGCCAAGTATGGAGAATACAAGATGGCAGTAGCGGCATTTGGGAATAATCATACGAGGTTATTCTGGACAGACAAATTGCTGGAGGCAGGATATGAGGTGCCATCGATCGTGCATCCGTCTGCAATTGTGAGTCCAAGCGTGGTTTTGGGACCTGGATGTTTTATCATGCAGCGCGCGGTAGTGAATACGCATACCCATGTGGATCGGGCGGCGCTTGTCAACAGCGGTGCAGTTGTGGATCATGATTCGGTGGTATGCGCCGGAGCGCATGTGGGGCTTGGAAGTGTGGTAAAAGCAAACTGTACGATCGAGCAGGAAAAGAAGGTAGAGGCAGGGGAAGTAATCTTCTCTACCAGGAGAAAGATCGAAGGTGTGGACAGCAGAGCACTTGAGGATGCACTGTATGCATTTGGATTCGGTCCCCAGTGCAGTTATGTAAAACCGTTCGGAGAAGGGCATATCAATGAGACTTACGCAGTATATATGCCGATGGAAGACGGCACAGAGAAGCCATTATACGTACTGCAGAGAATCAATATCAATGTGTTTAAAGAGCCGAGTAAGGTAATGGAGAATATTTTCGGAGTGACAGAATTCTTACGGGATGTAATCCGTCGGGAAGGAGGAGATCCGAATCGGGAGACACTGGCGTATATCAAAACAAAGAGCGGAGATACGTACTTTGAAGATGATGAAGGACAGCCGTGGCGCTGTGCAAATTTTATCGCCAATTCTGTGTGTTATCAGATGGTGGAGCGCCCGGAGCAGTTTTACCAGTCAGCCAGAAGTTTTGGTCACTTTTTGAAGCAGCTGGGTGAGTATCCGGCAGAGAGTCTTTATGAGACAATCCCGAATTTTCATGATACGGTAAAACGATTTGAAGCGTTTGCACAGGCCGTAGAGAGAGACGTGAAGAACCGCGCCCATCTGTGCCGTTCGGAGATTGAATTTGCACTGGTAAGGGAAAAAGACTGTGGAGCTTTGATGAGCAGGATGGAATCAGGTGTTCTGCCGCTGCGTGTGACACACAATGATACAAAACTGAATAATATTTTATTTGACGCAGAGTCCGGAAAGGGATTGTGTATTATTGATCTGGATACGATCATGCCGGGACTGGCAGCTAATGATTTTGGAGATTCGATCCGTTTTGGTGCAGCTACGGCGGAAGAAGATGAACGTGATCTGGACAAAGTTCATTTTGATATCAATCTGTATGAGTTGTATGTGAAAGGGTATCTGGAGATGGCAAAAGATGTTCTGACGCCGGAGGAGTTAGAGAGTCTTCCGTGGGGTGCAAGGCTGATGACATTCGAATGCGGAATCCGGTTCCTGATGGATTTTCTGCAGGGAGATACGTATTTCAAGACCGCATATCCGGAGCACAACCTGGTCCGTGCCCGTACACAGTTCAGACTGGTTCAGGAGATGGAAGATCAGTTTGATGAAATGTGTCGGATTGTGAAAGAGTGCTAGGAGGATGTATCGTCTTCTTCCCGTTTGGATACAATTACTAATCGGCAGTATAGTATAATTTCTGTTATGATTATGGAAATAAAGGCAATGCCGCCTATGATCAATCGTTCCATTTTGGCCCCCTCCTTTGCTCACTGGCAATTATGATTTTTGAGGAATATATAGTATAGTATATTCCTCGATTTATTTTTCTATACTTGCTAAATGGTGATTTTTGCTGTGGTTTACGGAAAATCGGATCTTTAAAAATTGACAAAAAAAATCATAAGTGATAATCTTAAATGGAAACTGTAAATTTTTATAGCAGAGAGGGAATTTGGATGAGTGGATATATTGATATGCACTGTCATATTTTGCCTGAAGTGGATGATGGAGCACAGAGTATAGAAGAGACTGTTCAGATGCTTCGGATTGCATACCAGGAAGGCATTCGTTGCATTATTGCAACACCTCATCACCACCCGAAGCGGGGAATGGAGCATCCTGAACGACTTAGAAAAAAACTGACCATAGTAAGAAGAGAAGCAAAAAAGATAGATGAGAAATTTCGTGTATATTTAGGAAGCGAAATTTTTTTTGGGCAGGATGTTGCAGAAAAATTGAAATCAGGTCGTGCGCTGTCGATGAATAAGAGGCAATGTGTGCTTCTGGAGTTTTCTCCTACTGACAGTTTTTCTTATATTCAGCAGGGGATACAAAGTGTACAGATGGCCGGATATGAGGTAATACTGGCGCATGCAGAGCGTTATCCATGTTTGTTTAAGGATTTGAACCAGATCCGGTATTTGTGGGAGATGGGAACGCGGATTCAGGTGAATGCAGGAAGTATCACCGGTGACAGCGGAAGATCGGCAAAGAAGTTCGTAAAGCAGCTTTTGGGTCAGCATATGGTACATTGTGTGGGAACAGATGCCCATGGTGTGGAGCACAGGCAGCCTAAGATGAAAAAAGCAGCGGAATATGTAGAACGAAAATATGGAGAAGAATACATGAGGAGGATATTTTTCAGCAATGCTAAAGAGTTGTTGAGAAAAAGAAGAGAAAATGAATCAGAATAACACGAACATGGGAATGGAAAATGAGGAAATAACAATTGATCTGATGGACTTATTTCAGGTTGTGTTCAAAAAACTGCATCTGGTGCTTCTTGCCGGAATTATAGCAGCTTTAGTGGCGGTTTTAGTGACAAAATTGTTTATGACGCCAGTTTATACATCTACTACAAAGATGTATGTATTATCAAAACAGGATGCCAATTCAGCGGTTACATCCAGCGATCTGCAGGCTGGTTCTCAGTTGACGAAAGACTATATGGAACTGATCAAAAGTCGTTCTGTTATGGAGCAGGTGATCAGTCAGCTGCAGTTGGATATGAGCGTAGACAAGCTGAGTGGGGAGATTACGGTATCCAATACAGCAGATACCCGTATCCTGAGTATTTCCGTGGAAAATGAGAACCCAAAACTGGCAAAAGAAATAGCAGATGCAGTGCGTGAGTCTGCAAGTGTTCAGATTACGCAGATTACGGATGCAGATGCGGTCAATATGGTTGAGGAAGGAAACCTGCCAAAGAATCCGACTTCTCCAAATACGATGAAAAATACCATGTTAGGCGGAATTCTTGGAATATTTCTTGCGCTGGGAGCGATTGTACTGATCTATATCTTAGATGATACGATCAAGACACCGGATGATGTAGAACGATATCTGGGACTGACAGTTCTGACATCAATTCCGATTGCGTCAGGAACACCTGCCGCAAAGAAGGTCAGGGGATTGTCAGCACGGAAATATACAAAAAGGAATGGAAAGAAGTAAGCGGGAAGGAAAAAGAAGATGCGGGAAATAGTATTAAATGGTCTGGAAAAAGATTTTCGAAGTAATGAAGCGTATAAAAATCTCAGAACAAACATTGAATTTTCAGGCGAGGAGAACAAGGTATTAGTATTTACCAGTTGTACACCGAACGAGGGAAAGAGTACGGTTTCTCTTTCAGTTGCGTCATCGCTGGCTGAAAGTGGAAAAAAAGTTCTCTTTATTGATGCGGATCTGCGTAAATCTGTTTTGGCAGGGCGTCACAGAGTACAGAGCGAGTTAAAAGGATTGAGCCACTTTTTGTCCGGAATGGCAAAGGTGGAGGATGTAGTATGTAAGACTCAAATAGAAGGTCTGATGGTTATTTTTGCAGGAATTATACCGCCGAACCCGGCAGAGCTGTTAGGGCAGGAGCGATTTGGAAATTTAATCTCCAGCGGAAGAAAGGTGTATGACTATATTATCATCGATGCCCCACCGCTTGGAAGTGTCATTGATTCAGCGATCATAGCGAGAGTGTGTGATGCTTCCGTTCTGGTTATCTCAGCCAATGCGATCAGTCATAAATTTGCCAGAGTAGTAAAGGAACAGCTGGAGCGTTCTGAGTGTCCGATTTTAGGAGTGGTACTGAATAAAGTGGATATGAGCCAGAACAAATATTATGGCAAGTATTATGGAAAATATTACGGTAAATATGGAGAAAAATAGAAAAGGAAAGCGGTCATGAAACGAGGATTTGTGGGGGCTATATTGGCGGGCATATGTGTGGTATTGGGAGTTGCCGTAGCATACGTAAGTTCAAAGCAGGATAGAACGGATCCTGTTATTACGGTAAGTGAGGGTGCACTTACGTACACAGAAGGAGAAGGGACAGAAGGATTGCTGACAGGAGTGACAGCAAGTGACAAAGAAGATGGGGATCTTACAAAGAATATCTTTGTGGAAAAAGTGGTTCCGATCAGTGAGAACAAAGCAATTGTATATTATGGGGTATTGGATAAAAGTCAAAATGTAGGAACAGCTACAAAAGAGGTAGAGTATTTTCCGGCAGGACAACAGCCTCCGCAGGAAACGGCACCGGCAGCGGAAGCTGCTGCACAGCCACTGGCTCCAAACGGGGAGCGTCCTGTGATACAGCTGACGACAGGTACTGCGGATATTCCGGCAGGAGGACCGTTTGATCCGCTTTCATATGTACAGGGAGTTGTTGATGATGTGGATACAGCAGATGTGTTATCTGCATCTATTGCGGTGGAAGGTGCATATGATATTTCCAAGCCGGGAAGCTACCAGCTGACGTATTTTGTGACGGACAGCGCAGGAAACCAGTCAGATCCGCAGGTTTTGAATTTGACAGTACACTAGAAGGAGTGTTACAGGATGAAAAACAAACGAACAGAAGCGAAAAGTAGTTACCATGTAGGTGGAATGAGTATTGTATTCGTTCAATTGGTATTGTCTGTCTTATTTTTGGTACTGGCAAGAGAGAACGGAATGATTCCGGGAAAATATCTGGTGCCGATCGGGGCAAGCCTTTTGGTGGTTTGTGGAATTGCGTTTGGTTTACAGTTTTTGAGGGGAAAGAAATATATAGTTGGACTTGTGATCAGTATCTTGGTGGATCTGATTCTGGTCGGTGGTATTTTTTCGATTTATAAAGCAGACAAGCTGTTGGTTCAAGTAGGGGGAGCTACTTATAAGACAGACAGTATGGTTGTTGTTATCCGGGCAGATGACTCGGCCAAGACATTGGAAGATGCAAAAGATTATCGTTATGGAATACAGACAAGTGTTGATGTTGAGAATACAGACAAGATGCTGGAAGATGTAGAGAAAAATGTGGGAAGAACCGTGAAAGTAGAAGAATATTCTACAATTCAGGAAGAGGCAGAGGCACTCCTCTGGGGACGGATCGACGCAGCGATTTATAATGAGGCACTGGCAAGTGTAATTGAAGAGAGTATTGAAGATTATTCATCTCAGGTGAAAGTGTTATACCAGTATGGTATTAAGACAGAGATTGTTCAGGAAGAAGAAAAAAATGTGGAAGAGCCGTTTAATGTGTATATCAGCGGAATTGACGTTTCAGGTGCAATTTCAACGACAAGCCGCAGTGATGTGAATATTATTATGACAGTGAATCCGAATACACATAAGATCCTGCTTACATCCACTCCACGAGATTATTATGTTACGATACCGGGGATTTCCGGAGAGCAGAGAGATAAGCTGACTCATGCAGGAATTTACGGGGTAGATAAATCGATGGAGACGCTGGAGAATCTGTATGGAATTGACCTTTCTTATTATGCAAGAGTAAACTTTACATCACTGATGACGATCGTAGATGCACTCGGAGGTGTGGATGTGAATTCAGAGTATGAGTTTACGGCTGGAGGATATCAATTTAATAAGGGTGTCAACCATCTGGATGGAAAAGCAGCGCTGGCATTTTCAAGAGAGCGGTACAGTTTTCAGGATGGGGATAACCAGCGAGGAAGAAATCAGGAGGCTGTTCTGACAGCTATTTTGAATAAAGCCATGAGTCCGGCGATTCTGTTAAATGCCTCATCAATTATATCAAGTGTGTCTGACAGTGTTGAGACCAATATGACAAGTGATGATATAGCAAAATTCATCAATATGCAGCTTTCAGAAGGTACAAGCTGGCAGATTGAATCGACAGCAGCTGTGGGAACAGGAGATACGCAGGCATGCTTTTCTTCCGGATCTCAGCCGTTATATGTGATGTGGCCGGATGAAGCGACTGTTGCGACGATTTCACAGAAGATGCAGCAGATTTTGGGTGGTCAGTAACAATATCCGACATCTTTCGTACAATATGCCGAAGAAATTTCGTATTAGCCGAATTTCTTCGGCATTCTGTCGTTTTTCACTTTCTTTTTAAAAGTAGATAAAGTATAATGAAGCTATACGAAAAAACAGCAGCTGTGAGGTGGGATTATGGGAAGACAGAAAACCGTACAAAAGAAATTACAGCCATATGAAATCGGAGAATTAGATCAGTATCTTTTCGGACAGGGCACGCACTATGAGATCTTCCGCAAGATGGGGGCACACAAGGCCGTGCAGAAGAAGCAGGAAGGTGTTTATTTTGCAGTATGGGCGCCGCATGCAGGGAGAGTGTCCGTTGTAGGTGAATTTAACGCATGGGATTTTGGGGCGAATGAGATGCATCGTCAGGAGCCGCTTGGGATCTACACTTGTTTTGTGCCGGGAGCAGAGGAAGGGGATCTGTATAAATTCTGTATCGAGACACAGACAGGAGAACGGATTTTTAAGGCGGATCCGTTTGCAAATTATGCGGAGCGGCGTCCGGGTACGGCTTCCCGAGTGACCGATATTTCGAATTTCAAATGGTCGGACGAGCAGTGGCTGCAAAAGCGGAAAAAGTGGGATCAAAAGGAGAATCCTCTGGCGATCTATGAGGTACATATGGGTTCCTGGATGCGTCATCCGGGCACAGAGGATGAGGGATTTTATACCTATCGTGAATTTGCTCATTCGATTACGGATTATGTGAAGAAGATGGGGTATACCCATGTGGAGCTGATGGGGATTGCAGAGCATCCGTTTGACGGATCCTGGGGCTATCAGGTCACTGGATATTATGCACCGACTTCCCGTTATGGGACACCGCAGGATTTTGCCTATATGATCAATTATCTGCACAGGAATGGCATCGGCGTGATCCTGGACTGGGTACCGGCGCATTTTCCAAAGGATGCCCATGGGCTGGCGGACTTTGACGGGACACCGACATTTGAATATGCGGATCCGAAAAAGGGCGAGCACCCGGACTGGGGTACGAAGATTTTCGACTACAGCAAGCCGGAGGTGCAGAATTTCCTGATCGCCAATGCATTGTTCTGGATTGAGCATTATCATGTGGACGGGCTTCGTGTGGATGCGGTGGCATCGATGCTGTATCTGGATTATGGAAAACAGGATGGACAGTGGGTGCCGAACCAGTATGGAGGCAACCAGAATCTGGAAGCGATTGCGTTTTTCAAGCATTTGAACAGTGTGGTACTTGGAAGAAACGAGGGTGCCATGATGATCGCGGAAGAGTCTACGGCATGGCCGAAAGTGACAGGAGCGCCGGAAGAGGACGGACTTGGTTTCAGCCTGAAGTGGAATATGGGGTGGATGCATGACTTTACAGAGTATATGAAGCTGGATCCGTTGTTCCGGAAAGGGGCACATTATCAGATGACCTTTTCCATGGAGTATGCGTACAGTGAGAATTATATCCTGGTTCTGTCCCACGATGAGGTAGTGCATCTGAAGTGCTCGATGCTCAATAAGATGCCGGGACTTGGCTTTGACAAGTTTGCCAATCTGAAAGCGGCGTACGCATTTATGACGGGACATCCGGGCAAAAAGCTGCTGTTTATGGGACAGGAGTTTGCGCAGCTTCGGGAGTGGAGCGAGGAGCGGGAGCTTGACTGGTATCTGCTGGCAGAAGAGCCGCATCAGCAGATACAGAACTGGTATCGTGATCTGCTTCATCTGTACAGACACAACAAGGCGCTGTATGAACTGGATACGGATCCGGCAGGGTTTGAATGGATCAACAAGGATGATACCTTCCGCAGTATTTTCAGTTTTGTGAGACACTCCAGGGATAATAAGAAGAATCTGTTGTTTGTCTGCAACTTTACGCCGATGGAACGTCTGGATTACCGGGTGGGCGTGCCGCGCAGAAAGCAGCTAAAGCTGGTGTTGGACAGTGACGATCCCAAATATGGTGGAAACGGTGTGGAGCGTCCGAAGGTATATAAGCCGGTGAAGCAGGAATGCGATGGTCAGAAATATTCGATCGCATATCCGCTGCAGCCATATGGAGTGGCGGTATTTGAGTTTTAAAAATAGTGTCGAGCACAAAGAGATAAAATACGACAGGAGAGCGAAAAAAGAAGCTCTTCTGTCGTATTTTGTTTGAGGAAGTAAAATAAAATCTTAAAATACGAATTTTATATTAAAAATAAAAAATATTTTTTATGAAATTGAATATAAAAATTGAAACATGGAAAAAATAGTGTTATACTGGCTGTAAAAAGGAGGCGATAAAAATGCTATGTCAGTTTTCGTTTCAGAATTTTAAGTCATATAGAGATGAAACTGTTTTTGATTTGCAGGCAACTGCAATTCCGGAATTCAAAGATAATTTGATTGTGAAAGATAAGTGTAGTGATCTTTTGCCTGTGAGTGTTATTTATGGACCAAATGGCGGCGGAAAGACGAATTTGATCCGAGCGTTATCTTGTCTTATTACAACGGTGGTGAGACCGATTCATGATTTAGGAAGTACCAGAAAGCGAGTTATTATGCAGCAAAAGGTTGTCGCAGAACCTTTTTTATTTGATAGTATATCTAAAGATGAGCCTACAGAATTTGAAATTTTCTTTCGAACAGGAAAATATGAGTACCGTTACTATTTAGCTGTTTTAAAAGATGAAATATCGGCAGAAACATTGGATCGAAAAACAATAGGAGGTAAAAAGCCTGCACGTATTTTTTATCGTGATGGTGAAGAACTTACTTTAGGAACTATTTTAAGTAAAGAGAATGTAAATACCAAAGTGAATGAGAAAATGCCATTTTTATCTTTTTTGGCAATTAATTATAATATACCTGTGATAACAGAGGTTCAAGAGTGGTTTGAGTCATGTATCATTCGTAATTATGCGAACCCAATTGCAGAATTGCAGATTATGGTATCTGATAATGAACAAACAAAGAATCAGATTATTATGTTGTTAAACGAAATGGGCATTGATGTAGAGGATTATAGATATGATGATAAGGAAGAGCAGTTGTATACCGTACGATCAATTTCAGGTGAGAAATATGAATTGCCTTTTAATCATGAATCCGATGGAACAAGAAAGTTGATTGCAGCGCTTCCAGTTATACTTGTAGCATTACAGGAAGGGCGTCTGGTAATTATTGATGAGCTAGATGCAAAGCTACATCCTAAGCTTTTGCGATATGTAATATCTATGTTTAAGAATAAAAAAATCAATAAATACGGAGCTCAACTTTTATTTACATCTCATGATATTGCTACAATGAAGAATACAGTATTTAGAAGAGATGAAATATGGTTTGCAGCATTGGATGAAAACCATAGTAGTCAAGTTTATTCTTTGTATGAAATTCGGCGAGAAGATAAGGAAAGGGTGAATAGTACAGCAGCATTTGACAAGCAGTATTTGGAAGGTAGGTATGGAGCAGATCCTTATTTGCAGAATATGTTGAGTGGGGGTGAATGGATTTGAGCCTAAAACCTCCGAAAAAAAGTGATTTAGATAAAAAATGGATGAAAAAGAGACTGGATAGAGCTATCAAGATCCAGCCAGAGTATCACCTTATTGTAACAGAAGGAACAGATACAGAACCTGAATATTTTGGTTCAATAAAGGAGGTTATAAATAAGAAATATCCAGAGAAGATAAAGTTAGATGTATATGGTGAAGGTGATAATACGATTAGTTTATTTCAGAAAGCGAAAACTCGTGCGGAAGAAAGTTCAAATGTATACAAACATGTTTGGATTGTCTATGATACGGATGATTTTCCGGCAGATCACATAGATTCTGTTTTGCAATTTTGTGATGCAGATAGTAATGATGAAACAACGTTTCATGCCGTTTGGTCTAATCAGTGTATAGAATTATGGTTTTTATTACATTTTTCATATATGCAGTCAGATATTCATCGAGAAGAATATTGGCCAAAGCTAACGGAGTGTTTAAAACAAATTGGCGCTGGTGAGTATGAGAAAAATCGTAAAGATATGTATGAAATCTTACATCCGTATATGGAATATGCAATAGGAAATGCAAAAAGATTGAATGCGTCAAATGAGGGAAAATTACCATCTAAAGCAGCACCTGGAACAAAAGTTTATGAATTGATTGAAATATTAAAACCGTATTTGGCAGAAGAGTAGTAAGGGAAAATATCCATGGGGAAATCTTAGTTTGATTTGCTCATGGATATTTTTATGTGTGTCTGGCGGTCGCAAAATTTTTATTTTACGCTGGCAAGATAAAAAGCATACTTCAATACAGAGCCACTATAGAATATCTATTTGATTTGAATTATTAAAAATACACAAAAATAAGGGCTTAAATCCATGAAAAACAACTTTAAAATTGTTGAAAAATTACAAAAAACAAGGAAATATACTAAAAAATCAATAGTTAAGAAGCTTGAAAAAGTGATAAATCTATAAAAAATAGACAAAAACAGGGCTGCAAAATACGATGAAAAACAGACCGTTCACGTAAGAAATCGTTACTGTTCGCGAAAAAATGGTATGATTCAGCCATGGAAAAGGAAAGGACGTAAGAAGAAATGAGAAAGATTGCATTTAATGACGGCTGGACATGCAGACACGCCGGAGATTCGGGAAAGGGAAAACCGGTTACGATCCCTCATGATGCAATGCTGGATGAAAAGCGGACGCAGGAGAGCCTGGGAGGCATTAACATCGGCTGGTTTGAAGGATTTGACTATGTGTATGAGAAAGAATTTTCTGTACCGCAGGAATATGAGGATTTCAGACTTGTCTTTGAATTTGAGGGAGTCTACCGCAATGCAGAAGTGTATCTCAACGGGAAAAGAGCAGGATTTCGTCCGTATGGATATACAAATTTTTACGTAGAGGCAAATGAGTTTCTTCATTTTGGAATGAAAAATCAGATACAGGTCATTGCCCGCAATGCAGATCAGCCAAACAGCAGATGGTATTCGGGAGCAGGAATATACCGGCCTGTATCGTTATATATGCTGCCAAAGAAGCATATCGGCATCAATGGGGTAAAGATTTCCACAGTCAGTATCCATCCGGCAGTGATCGATGTAAAGGTTGAGACATCTGCATCGGGAGAACTGGAACTGGAAATTTTCGAAGGGGAGTCTTTGGTATCCGGTCAGGAGCCGGTCGCAAGCGTGAAGAAGTCTGCGGATGGAAATTTTCAGATGCAGCTGGAAATTCCGGATGCGAAATTGTGGAGTACTGAGTTTCCGTTTTTATACACATGCAGGGTGCGGTTTGAAGAAGATGAAGCAGAGGAAATATTCGGAATCCGTACGATTGAGTGGAGCGCAGAGAACGGATTTTTGATGAACGGTGAACGGGTGATCCTGAGGGGTGCGTGTATCCACCATGACAACGGTGTGCTGGGAGCCTGCTGTTATCCGGAGGCAGAGGAACGGAAGATTCGAATTTTAAAGGAAAATGGATACAATGCCATCCGCTCTGCCCACAATCCTTGTTCCAAAGCACTTCTGGATGCCTGTGACAGGCGGGGGATGCTGGTCATGGATGAATTCGTGGATGTGTGGTATATACACAAGACGGAGTATGATTATGTAAATCACTTTGCAAAATGGTGGAAGCAGGATTTAAAAGATATGGTCGAAAAGGATTACAATCATCCTTCGGTGATCTTATATTCTACAGGAAATGAGGTTTCTGAGACGGCGCAGGAGAGAGGAATCCGTCTCACGGGACAGATGACAGAATATCTGCACAGTCTGGATGCAACAAGACCGGTAACCTGCGGGATCAATATCTTTTTTAACTTCTTAAGTTCCATTGGCTTCGGCGTTTACAGTGACAAGAAGGCGAAGAAAGAAGCAAGCCGATCGGGCGGGAAGAAAAAGGCAGTAGGAAGTGAATTTTTCAATAATCTGGCAGGGATTCTTGGAAGTAAGACGATGAAGATCGGAGCAACGCTTCACGGCTGTGATGTAAAAACAAGAGATGCTTTTGCCAATATGGATATTGCAGGATACAACTATGGTATCTACCGCTATGGAAAAGATCTGAAAAAATATCCGAAGCGTTTGATCCTGGGAAGCGAGACATTTTGTTCTGACGCGTATGCTTTCTGGGAGATGGCGAAAATACATCCGAGGATCATCGGAGATTTTGTGTGGGCAGGAATGGACTATATGGGAGAAGTCGGTGTCGGTGCGTGGGAATACAGTGATTATGCGCCGGATTTCTCACATGGAGCAGGATGGATCACTGCAGGAAGTGGAAGGATCGATCTGACCGGAAAACCACTGGCCGAGGCTGCCTATACGAAGACGGCATTTGAACTGATGGAAAAGCCGGTGATCGCGGTTTGCCCGGTTAATCACACCGGGGAGAAGCACTCGCCATCAGCATGGAAGATGAGCAATGCCATTGAGTCCTGGTCCTGGGATGGATGTTCCGGGAAAAAGGCACAGGTGGAAGTGTATGCAAGAGCAGACAGGGTCGAGCTGTTTATCAATGGAAAGTCGGTTGGAAGTAAGAAGATGAAAAATGACTGCAGAACTTCCTTTGATGTGATCTATGAGGAAGGAATCATTGAAGCGATTTCTTATGATGCACAGAACCGGGAGATTGCGAGAAATGTGCTCTATACAGCGGGGAAGGAAACGATTTTAACCGGAATCCCGGAAGAAAAAGAGACGGAAGCAAAAAAGCTGTGTTTTGTGAGACTGCAGTATACAGATAAAACCGGGACAGTCAAACCGTTGAAGCGGGGAACGCTGGAAGTGCATGTAGAAAACGGAGAGCTTCTGGGGCTTGGAAACGGATGCCCGTACAATGAGCGCGGATATCGTACTTCGAAAACAGATACGTATTTTGGAGAGGCTCTGGCAGTGGTTCGGGCCGGAAAGACTGGCACGGTTGATCTGAAGGTGTCAGACGGGAAGTATGCCTGTACGTTACAGATTCCGGTAAGAAATAAAGAAGAGGTGGAAGAATGCTGAAAATAAGCAGACTGACAGTAGAAAATATGGAAACAGGATGTGTGACGGATAATCCGCAGCCGAGAGTTTCCTATTGTCTGGAAAGTGACAGACAAAATGTAACATTGAAAAAAGCAGTGATTTCGATAGGAGACTGGAAGAAAGAAACAGACTGCCAGATCGCAGTGCCGTATGAGGGTAGCAGATTACAGCCGTTTACAAAATATGCGGTGCGGGTGGAAGCAGAGGATGACGCGGGAGAGCGTGCCTGGGCCAGCACGGAATTTGAGACGGGACGTATGGATACAATCTGGTCCGGACGGTGGATTACGGACGGAGAGTATCGGTTTAAGGAGGCGAAGATTTCTCCGAAGACGATGACATTTCGAACCAGGTTTTCCTGTGAAAAAGAAATTGCCAGTGCGAGACTGTACGTAACGGCGCTGGGAATTTATGAGCTGTTGTTAAATGGAGAGAAAGTCGGACAGGATTATTTTGCACCGGGATTTACGTCCTACCGGAATCAGCTGCAGTATCAGACTTATGATGTGACAGATATGCTGAATGATCGAAACGAGCTGCTTGCTGTGGTCGGCGGTGGCTGGGCAGTTGGCTCTTTCACCTATAAAAGACGGAACAGAGTGTATGCAAAGCGACAGGCGCTGCTTGGAGAGCTGCGGATTTTGTATACCGATGGAACGGGAGAGACAATCGGGACAAATGAAGAGTGGGAAGTAACGGAAGAAGGAAATTATAAAGAGACAGAGTTTTACAACGGGGAAGTGTATGATGCCACCGTGGATCTGGAGAAAATTTCCTGGAAAAAAGCAAGCTTCGAACAGGTAAAGATTCATCCAAAGATCATGGCACAGTATGGAGCGCCGGTACGTGCACACGAAGAGTTTCGTCCGGTACAGATTACAAGAGCAAAGAGCGGTATGCTGATTTATGATTTCGGACAGAATTTTGCAGGGGTGATACACGCGGCAATTCGTGGCAGACAGGGACAAAAAGTGGAGTTTCGTCACGCGGAGATTCTGATGGACGGAGAGTTGTATACAGAACCATTAAGAACTGCAAAGCAAGAAGCGGTTTATATTTGTAAAGATGGAGAGCAGACCTATTCTCCGAAAATGACATATATGGGCTTCCGCTATGTGGGTGTGCGTGGAATTGAAGAGGATCAACTGGAACTGACCGCGTTGGCACTCTATTCGGATGTGGAAGACAACGGAAACTTTTCCTGCTCCAATGAACTGATCAACCAGCTGCAGAACAGTATTCGCTGGGGAGCAAAGTCCAATTTTGTGGATATCCCGACAGACTGTCCGCAGAGAGATGAGAGAATGGGATGGACGGGAGATATTGCACTGTTTGCGCCTACGGCAGCTTACAATTTTAATATCAGCCGTTTTCTGGAGAAATGGCTGTTGGACGTGAAGGCAGAGCAGAATAAAGGCGGCGGGATTCCGGTTACGGTGCCGCTTGTCCGGGTACCGCTGCAGTGGGAGATCATGATCCCGATGGCGGTGGATCACTGGGGCGATGTCTGTATCCTGGCGCCGTGGGCGGAATATCTGGTTCGCGGAGACAGAGGGCTTTTAGAGCGGATGTATCCGGTGATGAAAAAATATCTGAAGGCATGCAAATTCTGGGCAGAGCTGTTTTCTGCGGGAAAACACCGCAGGATCTGGAAGCTTCTGCATCATTATGGAGACTGGTGTGCACCGGGTGTCGGCATGTGGGAGTGGATGGGAAGAGGAAAATGGACCGCCACCGCATGTATGGCAAATTCCAGCCGGATTCTGGCAAAGATCGCGGATATTCTGGGGCAGGAAGAGGATGCAAAGTATTACCGGAAACTCAGTCAGGAGACCGGGGAGGCATACCGGGAAATTTTGATGAAAGCAGACTGCACGGTAAAGAAAGAGTTTCAGACAGCATATGTGCTGCCTCTGTATTATCAGATGCTCTCCGGAGAGGATAAAAAGAAGACTGCGGCAAATCTGGCGCGTCTGGTGAAAAAGGACGGGTATCACATTACGACCGGATTTCCGGGAACGCCGTACGTTCTGTTTGCGCTGGCAGACAATGGGTATGAGGAAGAGGCATTTAAAATGCTCCTTACGGATACCTGTCCATCCTGGCTCTATGAGATGAAAGTCGGAGGAACGACCATCTGGGAACGATGGGATGCACTTCGGGAGGACGGCACCTGCAACACGGGAAAAGATGACGGGACCGGAGGTATGGTTTCCTTCAATCACTATGCAAGTGGTGCAGTGGGAGACTTTTTGTACCGCAGGATTGCCGGAATCGAGGCCACAGAGGGCGGATACCGCTCTTTCCGGATCCAGCCGCTGACGGGAGGAAATCTGAAATGGGCAAAGGGAAGTGTCAACACAGCCTATGGAACAGTTTCCAGTGAGTGGAAGATTGAAGATGGAATGTTTACGATCCAGGTGCAGGTTCCGGTCGGAACAACATGTACACTGGTGATGCCGGGAAATACACAGAAGGTATTGGGAAGTGGTACTTATACGTTAAAAGAAGCAATCAGGGAAAGGAATGACCGAAATGGAAAAGAATCAGTTTTTTGACAACCCGCTGATGCGGACAAAAATCACTTCGGCAAATGTAAAGCCGAAAGAAATGATACTGGGGTATTTTCTCGGTCCGTTTTGCGCATTTATTTCAAATGCAATCTTCGGGGCGTATTTAAACCGCTACTATTCGGATGTGCTTGGATGGACGGATACGGCAAAATTTGGGATTTTTTCAGCGGTTCTTCCGATGGTTTCTGTCATTTTTGTGATTCTTGGAAATCTTCTGGTAGGGCGTCTGATTGATAATACCAGAACATCTCAGGGGAAGGCGAGACCGTATATGCTGCTGTCGGCGCCCCTTGTGACAATTGCGATCGCGCTGTTGTTTTTAACACCTCAAAATGGGAGTCCATCGACTCAGATGATCTGGATCGCGCTGTCCTATAACTTTTACTATGCAGTAGCGTATCCGTTTTTCTACACAGCGCACAGCTCTATGGTGGCCCTGTCTACGAGAAACTCCGATCACCGGGGAATGTTGGCAACATTTTCCAATGCATCCGGTGTGGCTGCTGTAGGAATCGGGGCAAGTATTTTAGTGCCGATGCTGCTGCAGAGTTTTCTCTTTGTGGAAAAAGACGGCGCTATTGATACCGCACAGAGTTATCAGAACTGGCGGCTCGTGATGATCGTATTATGTGTTGTGACATTTCTGGCGATCTTGCTGGAATATTATTTCACACGGGAGCGAGTGACAGAAGAAAATATGAAGCTGGCGATCAAAGAAGAAAAGCTTCCGATGATGAAACAGCTCAAAGCCTGTGTGTCAAACGGTTACTGGTGGATCATTATCTTATATTTTCTGCTGTTCCAGTTTGGAGGTCTGGTAAAGAATGGTTCCATGAGTTATTACTCCCGCTGGATGTTTGACGGAATCACAAGTGAAGCGGCTGCGGGAACGGCAATGGGAACATTGGGGCTGATCGGAGGACTTCCGACAGCAATCGGAATGGTTCTGGCGTGGCCGATCGCAAATAAACTGGGAAAACAAAAAGCAGTGACTATTGGTCTGGCAATTTCGGTTGTGGGAGGTCTGGTCAGCTTTCTGGATATTCACAATTTTACCATTGTATGTATTGGTGTGATCTTAAAAGGAATCGGTTCGATTCCTGCAATGTATGTGACACTGGCTCTTTTGTCTGATGTACTGGACCATCTGGAGGCAAAAAATGGATTTCGAAGTGATGGATTTACGATGTCTGTGTACGGAGCGATCATGGTGGGAATGACAGGACTGGGGAATGGTCTGATCAATGCATTGCTTACAGCCACCGGATATGATGCCTCTGCGTCAGTTCAGAACGGAGGCGTGCAGTCCATGCTGGCGTTGTGTTATCTGGGGGCAGAGATCATCTGTTATGCGGTGATCGTAATCCTGATGTGTTTCTTAAAAGTAGAAAAGCATATTGAGGAAGATCAGAAGACGATTCTGCAGCATCAGAAAAAAGCGGTGTTAGAAGCCGGAGGAGTGTGGATCGAACCAGCAGAAAGACTTCGCATGGAACAGGAAGAGGCGGAGCGCATGGCAGAAGAGGCGAGAATCGAAGAACTCAAAGCATATTGTAAGAAAAAAGGCCTGGATTTTGAAATGCAGGAAGCAAGCTATCAGAAGAAACTGGCAGAGAAGAGAGCAAAAGCAGAAGCGAAGGCTCGAAAAAAACAAAAAAGCCAGTTCTCATAAAGAGTCAAAGAGGAGGAACGTTATGAGCGAGAAACGGGAAAAACAAACAAAATCAAAACGCCGCATCTGGCGCGGTGTAACTACGGCAACAGCATCTTTACTGACGCTGTCTATGTCAGCGACTCTGGTGATAGACGGGTTTCGTACGGACATTGACAAGTTTCTGGGCACTCAGAGTACAAAAATGGTGACTGAAGATGTAAGTGCAGAGGATTACACATTTCAGTCGGATTACAGCTCAACAACAGAGCTTCTGGATTCCATTGAAGATCTGGGAGAACGCATGAATGAAGAGGGCTCTGTTTTGTTGAAAAATGAGAATGCAGCGTTGCCGCTTTCCAAGGAGGAAACGCAGAAAATCTCTTTACTTGGATTCAGCAGTTATTATCCGGTACAAGGAGGCGATTTTGGAAGTACTCTCAGTGAAAATAAGGGAACGGATGCAGATACGGTAGATATGCTGGAAGCGTTTGAATCCAAGGGATTTGAGATGAATCCGACATTAAAAAAGATGTATCAGGGGTTAAAGGAAGAATTTAAATCAGAGGCAGTTCTTCCATGGGGTGTGACAACCTATTATCGTGCAACAGCACCGGCTACAACTGGAGTATTTACCAGTTTGGAACCTGAGACAGCAACGCTGGATGAGGCAGAACCAAATTGGAAAAAGAGTATGACGGATTACAATGTCATGATTGTGACACTTGCCCGTGCAGCAGGAGAAAATGCCAACTATACACCGGGAGAAGATGGGGTGAATCCAGAACAGGATCTGAATCAGGCGGATCCGCTGGGACTCTCTGACACAGAGCGTGCAATCATCGATGAAGCAGTCAATGCAAAAAAGGAAAACAATGGAAAATTGATCGTGATGCTGAATAATGCGAGTGCCATGGAAATTGAAGAGATCAAAAACAATACAGGCGTAGATGCGATTTTGGAAGTCGGACTTCCGGGAGGTTATGGCTTCTATGGTGTAGCAGATGTACTCAGTGGAGAGGTGAATCCGTCCGGACATCTTGCGGATACTTATGCAGTGGATAACTCAAGCTCTCCTGCAGCGCAGAATTATGGGAACTATGAGTGGACAAATGCGGATTCTGCATATTCCATCAATTCCGAGATTGTAGAAGCAGAAGGGATCTATACAGGATATAAATATTACGAGACAAGATATGCGGATACAGTATTGGGACAGGGAAATGCTTCTGACAAGACCGGAAGTTCCAATGGAAAAGCATGGAACTATGAAGATGAAGTTTCGTATCCATTTGGATACGGACTGTCTTATACAACATTTTCTCAGACTCTGGACAGTCTGGATGTGAATCTGGAAGATAAGACAGTGACAGCCAAAGTAACTGTAAAAAATACTGGAGATGTGGCAGGAAAAGATGTGGTACAGTTGTATACGTCTCTTCCGTATACGGAATATGATAAAGAACATGCGGTAGAAAAAGCAGCGGTACAGCTTCTGGATTATGAAAAAACAGGTGTGCTGCAGCCGGGAGAATCTGTTACTGTCGAGATTACAGCAGATGCGCAGGATATGGCAAGCTGGGACAGCACATGTGACAATGCGGCAGGAACAAAAGGAAACTGGATCCTGGATGCAGGAGACTATTATTTTACAGTCGGAAATGGTTCTCATGAGGCGGTCAACAATGTGCTGGCAGCACAGGGTATGACAAAGGCGAACGGAATGACGGATGCAGGAAATGCAGCAAATGTGAAGAAATGGACACTGGATACATTCGACTCTGAGACATTTGCGTATTCGAAAAACGGAACAGCGGTAGAAAATCAGCTTCAGGACATGGATTTGAACTACTATATGCCAGATACAGTAACATACTTATCAAGAAGTGACTGGAAGGCAACATGGCCAAAAACATACAAGGATCTGACAGCGACAGATGAAATGATCGAAGTGATGAAAAATAATCTGGTAGAGATCAAGGAACAGGGAAATCCGGATGAAGTTACATTTGGCGAGGACAATGGGCTGACACTTGCAAGCCTGAAAGGTGAGACGGACTTGACAAATGAAAAATGGACAGATTTGATTGATCAGATCACACTGGAAGAAGCGATGATCCGTACTGGATTTGGTGGAACCAGTACAAAATCAATTGTATCGATCGTGTCTCCGGAGGCAGTACAGAATGACGGACCGAACGGATTTAATTCTTATACATTGGGACAGTACGCAAATACAGATACAGATTCCGCAGATCCGTATGTCATCGATCCGGATGACAAGAATCTGAATTACAAATTCGGAACAATGAGTAATGAAACAGTGATTGCGCAGACATTTAGTAAAGAGATGGCTGCAGAGTACGGAGCTGTGACCGGAAATTATTCCATCTGGTCAAATCTTCCAATCCTCTGGGGTGCAGGAACGAACCTTCACCGTACACCTTACAATGCAAGAAACCATGAGTATTATTCTGAAGATGCGATTTTGACAGCATATCAGGCAGCAGCTTACATTGCAGCAGGAAAAGAATACGGATGTATCATAGCGCCGAAACATTTTGCATTCAATGATACAGAGATCAACCGTTCCGGTATTGCAACATTTATGACAGAGCAGAAAGCACGTGAGAATGAACTGCGTGGAACACAGGCAAGTGTGGAAGATGCACAGACACTTGGTATGATGACAACATTTAACAGAATCGGATGTACTGCAGGGAATGCACATTATGGTCTGCTGATGAATATTCTCCGCAAAGAATGGGGATTCCAGGGGCTGATGTCAGAAGACTTTATCCAGGATGCAAACTACAGTGTGTTAAAAGAAGCGGTACACTGTGGTGTAACGATGACTTGCAATACTGGTGACAGTAATATGGAAGCTGTAACAGCAAAATGGAATTACTGGACCACAGAGGCGGTCAGCAAAGATGCGTCTATGATGCAGGATCTGAAAAATGTTATGATGTGGCAGAATTATGCGCTTGCAAATTCCAACGCAATGGATGGATTGAATGAGACTTCACAGATTAAGGATGTGCGTACATGGTATGATAATGCATTGACAGCAACATCGGCAGTGTTGGCTCTGCTTACACTGGCAGCAGCTGCGATGTATATAAGAGATGCCAAGAGACGTAAAAACAGTTAAGGGAGGGTATGTTATGAATTTTATCAAAAAACAGGCTGCAGGCTTTTATCTGATGCTGCTTGCACTAATTCTTGGAACAGCAGGAATCGTATTTTATGTGATCAACTGCAACACGGCATATTTTTCCAATCTTGGAATCAGCTGGGGAGTTGTAGGATGTCTTGTGGCAGGAGTGGTTCTGGAAATTCTTTTTGTGGCCGGACAGGAAAAGTCGCCGGAAATGCCGGTACTGGATATTCTTCCGATTCTGGCGGGAGTGCTTTTGATGGCAGGATTTGTATTTTTTGTCCGCCTGAGAGTGAACAGCATTGCGACTATTTTATCATTTGAAAGAAATGCGCAGACTATGGCGGATTTGTCCAGTGCGATCATCGGAATGGGATGTACTCTGGCAGCAGTTATCATGACGATTATCTCTTCATTTTTCAGAACAGTAAGAGAGGAAAAATAGAGAAGAGTGAAGGGTGTCTTATTACAGGCACCCTTATTTTGACGTTTGAAAACAGGCTTGGTATACTAAGAAAAAACAACCGATAAAAACAGTTGAGAGGAGACGAAACAATGATTCGAATTGCACTGGTAGAAGATGATCCGGCGTATGCAGAGCAGCTGCTTTCTTACTTGAAAGAATACGAGAAGGAGAGTAAAGAGAGGATCAGCGTACAGACATTTTCGGATGGGGAAGATATTGTAACAGAGTATCGGGCAGACTACGATATTATCCTTATGGATGTGGAAATGAAATTTATGGACGGCATGTCGGCTGCAGAAGAAATCCGGAAGATGGATACCGAAGTTGTGATTATTTTTATTACAAATATGCCGCAGTATGCGATACAGGGATACCGGGTGGATGCCCTGGACTATGTATTAAAACCAGTTTCTTATTTTGCGTTTACGCAGCGGATCGACCGAGCACTGACGAGACTGAAAAAGCGGGAGAAGAAATATCTGACGATTGCAGTGAAGGGCGGTATGATGAAGTTGGATCTTTCGGAGATTTGCTATGTGGAAGTGCAGGATCATGATCTGATCTATCACACAGTCGGGCAGGATTACAGAACAAAAGGCACGATGCGGGATGCAGAGGAAAGTCTGGCGGATGGTATGAAAGAGGAGCGGTTTTTCCGGTGTAACCGGTGTTATCTGGTGAATCTGGATTTTGTGGAAAATTTTCAGGGGAGTGACATCACCGTGAATGGAGACTGTATTCAGGTAAGCCGCGCAAGAAAGAAGGCATTTTTAAATGCGCTCAATGATTTTATGAATGGGGTGGGAAAATAGATGAGTGTGCAGGAAATGATCAATACTCCGGGATATTATTATTCGCTGGCATACTGGCTGGCAGCGTTCATTGTGACCTGCACGAATGAGAAGAGAATCCAGGGTATAAAACGATATGTGACACATTTGATATTTCTGGCAGCAATCGTGGGGTTTATGGAGATTACAGATGGTGTGAGGACCAGTTTGTTTCTTCCGTGTATGTTGGTGTCGGTTTCTCTGTTTTTGATCTATATTTACCGATGCTGTCAGTTTTCACTTGCCGAGGCTGGCTATTATTGCGCGCGAGCGTTTATCAGTGGAGAATTTGCCGCATCTTTCGGCTGGCAGATTTATTATTATGCAGTGAAGACATTTCAGATCAATCATGTGAAAAGTGTCCAGTGGGTGCTCCTTGTGATCGTGTATGCGGTCATATTTGGAATTTTATATCTGCTGGAAAAGTATTTGCAAAAAGGCGGCAAAGAAATGCATATCAATCGTCGGGAGCTGTTTACGGTTCTGATTATTACAGCTGCGGTGTTTGCAGTCAGTAACCTTAGTTATATTGATAAGGACAGTCCGTTCAGCAGTCAGTTTGCAGCGGAAATGTTTATTATCCGGACCCTGGTAGATATGAGTGGAATGGCGGTTCTCTATGCGTACCACATTCAGGTGCGGGAGCTGCAGATGAAATTTGAGGTGGACACGCTGCAGAATATTTTACAGATGCAGTACAAAAATTATCAGCTTTCTCAGGAGAGCATCGAGATTGTCAATCAGAAGTATCATGATTTGAAGCATCAGATCGCACTTTTGAAATCGGAAGCGGGCAGCCGAAAATCGGTAGAGTATCTGGAGAAGATGGAAAAAGAAATCAAGATTTATGAAGCCCAGAATAAGACGGGGAACAAAGTGTTGGATGCTGTTCTGACAAGTAAAAGTCTGTATTGTCAGAATAATGGGATCGGACTGACGTGTGTGGCAGACGGAAGTGCGTTGAATTTTATGGAAGATATGGACATCAGTGCATTGTTTGGGAATATTCTGGATAATGCTATTGAAAGTGTGCAAAAGCTGAATGAACAGGAAAAACGGCTGATCCATCTGTCCGTTGCAAAGCAGAAACAGTTTCTCAGAATCCGGTGTGAGAATTATTGTGAAGAGCAGTTAAAGTTTGAAAACGGAATGCCTGTCACAACAAAGAAAGATCGCCGCTTTCATGGGTTTGGCATGAAGAGTATCAAAAGTACGGCGGCGAAATACGGTGGTTCTGTGACAACAGATTTGAAAAAGAACTGGTTTGAACTGCGGATCCTGATTCCACTTTCCTGAAAAAGTGTTTGCGGAGCAGGCAAAACAGAGCTACAATATGAAGTAAACAGGACAGGCATTGGGGAAGAGAAAAGATGCCGGACAGGAGAGCTTATGAGTATCGAAAAAACAATATTTGGAACCACAAAAGATGGAAGAGAAGTAACTGCCTATACGCTGCGCAACATTCGGGGAATGCGTGTGAAGATCAGCAGTCTCGGAGCGGCAATCGTATCCGTGGAGATGAAAGATTTTGCGGGAGAGCGCAAGGATATTGTGCTTGGATATGACAAAGTATCGGATTATGAAGAGAACGGAACTTTCTTCGGGGCAGCAGTCGGACGGGGGGCAAACCGGACAGAAGGCGCCGGATTTGTGCTGGATGGGACAGAGTATCACCTTCCGAAAAATGAGGGAGAGAATAACCTGCACAGTGGACCGGACAGTTATGCGTTCCGCCTCTGGGATTGTGTGAAAGAGGAGGAAGACAGTGTTTCTTTTCATCTGGACAGCCCGGATGGAGACCAGGGATATCCGGGGAACTTCTCGATTACCGTGACCTATACCCTGACAGATCAAAATGAGTTGAAGATCCACTATGAAGGAGAATCTGATCGGACAACGATCGTGAATATGACGAACCACACTTACTTTAACCTGAATGGACATAACTGCGGCAGCGTAAGACGTCACTGGATAAGACTGCAGGCATCTTCGTTTACACCGGTAAAAGAGACCGGTTCGATTCCGACAGGAGAGATTTGGCCGGTGGAAGGTACACCGATGGATTTCACAAAAGGAAAAGTGATCGGAGAAGAGCTGGCATCCGACTATCATCAGATGCGTCTGGTCAAGGGATATGATCACAACTTTGTCATCGATGGATGGGATCAGACACTGCGCAAGATTGCAGAGGTGGAAGGAGAGCAGTCCGGAATTACCATGAAAGTATATACGGATCTTCCGGGTGTGCAGTTCTATACCGGAAACTTCCTGGAGGGAGTCAGAGGAAAACGCAACATGATCTACCACGATAACTCCGGCTTCTGTCTGGAGACACAGTATTATCCGAATGCGGCGAATGAGGAAAGCTTCCCGTCACCGGTACTGAAAAAAGGAGAAAAATACGACACCACGACAATATATCAGTTTGGAGTGAGATAATCACATAAAAGTTCCCGGCAGAAATTTTCTGCATATTTCTCTGGACAGCGAAAAACTTGCAGATTTAATTTTACAACCGAATGGAATTCAGATTATTTTTTGATAAAAGAAAAAATAAGGCAGGATGACAAGGAATAAATCCTTAAGCATCCTGCTTTACTTTATACGGTATCATTCCTCTTGATATATCCCGGATTGTCTACATTTGCAATAATTTCTTTGGCGTGTAAGAGCTTTGCACGCTTGTCTACCACCTGATTTTCCACATGAACGTCTTCTCCTACATAAGCGCCCGGAAGGAGAACGGTATTCCTTACAACAGCACCTTTTTTAATCATGCATCCACGTCCGATCACAGAGTTTTCCACAGTGCCTTCGATCAGGCATCCGTTGGATACGAAAGAGGTTTTTACATTTGCAGTCTCAAAATATTGAGTCGGACAGGAATCTGTCGTTTTTGTATAGATCGGCCAGTTATCATCAAACAGACTGAAGGCGGATTTAAAATCGAGCAGGGAAAGATTCGCTTCGTAATAGCTTTTCAAATCTGTAATGGCGGCAAAGAAGCCACGGTGGGAAACTCCGCGGATATCCAGTTCGCTGCATTCTATATTGATGACTTGGGGCAGTGTGTACATAGAGGACATATCATGCCCTTTTTTGATCAGGTCGATAAACAGTTCTTTTTTCATTACATAAGTATCCATGAAGATATTTCTGTTTTTTGCATTTCCTCTGTTTTTTTCAATCGAGAGAACACCTTTCTGGCGGTTCAGATTCAGAAGATCACAGTTTAAGAAGTGATCCTTTGCATTGTCAACAGAATGATACAGCAGCGTAATATCCGCTTCGGAGTCGATATGGCTCTGTAACAGTGAATCAAAGTTCATGGAGTATACCATGTAACTCGGGGCAATGATCACGTACGGGCAAGGTGTATTTTCAATACACTCTATGTTTTCTATGTAAGCTGCAATTTCGTTGTCATAAATGCTGTTTTCAATCCCGTTTTCAGAAAAGAGGATTCGGACTTTTCCACGTTTGGAGTTGATATTGTAATGTCTTCCGGTTCCGATATGTTCGGTAAGAGAACGGGGCTTTTGATTAATATACACCTGAATCTGGTCAATGCCGCTGTTGCTCATATTGGAAAGCGGAAAATCGATGACACGGTATCTTCCGAGGAAGGACATGGCACCGATCGGACGGTAAGACTGCAGTCCTTTTACCCAGATGTGGTTTCCGGAAAAGTTGATGATTCCTAATGCCTTGCTCATATTATTCTGCTCCTTTCACACGTTTTGCAACAAGTTCGATATGTTCGCTGTCCGGACTGCCTACTACGGCATTTTTCCCGATCCGCACTCCGTCAGCGACCAGGGCGCGCTGTACGACAGCTCCTGCTTCGACAATCACTCCCGGCATGAGTACACTGTCAATGACTCTGGCGCCGGTATCGATCTTGGCACTGGTAAATAACACGGAGTTTTTGACTTCACCGTCGATCATGCAGCCCTGGGTAATGAAAGAGCGTTTAATATCGACGTTTGGTCCGATATAATGAGGAGGTGTTGTCGGATCTTCCGTATAGATCTTCCATGCGGGATCGTTGAGATCCAAAGCATTATTTTTGTCCAGAAGATCCATATTTGCTTCCCAGAGAGAGTCGATTGTTCCAACATCTTTCCAGTAGCCCTCAAATTTATAGGCATAAAGATCTTTCCCATCATTTAACAGCGTAGGAATGATATCTTTTCCAAAATCGTGGTTGGAATCCGGATTTTTCATATCTGTCAGCAGCATTTTGCGAAGCAGCTTCCAGTTAAAAATGTAAATCCCCATGGATGCCAGATTACTTTTTGGGTGTTCCGGTTTTTCTTCGAACTCTACGATACGTCCTGTAGAATCGGTATTCATAATCCCGAACCGGCTTGCTTCTTTGATCGGTACTTCGATCACAGCAATCGTGGCATCTGCACCGCAGGTTTTGTGATAATTTAGCATGGCATCATAATTCATCTTATAAATATGATCACCGGACAGGATCAGAATATATTCCGGAGCGTAGGTGTCAATAAAATCGATGTTCTGGGAAATCGCATCGGCAGTCCCCCGATATACATCCAGATTGGAATCTGCTTTCTCACGTGGAGGCAGTACATAGACTCCACTGTCTTTGGCATCCAGCCCCCAGCGTCTGCCTGCCGCAACGTAGCTGTTCAGCAAGATCGATTCATACTGCGTGAGCACACCGACAATATCAATTCCACTGTTGGCGCAGTTGGAGAGTGGAAAATCGATGATACGGTATTTTCCGCCGTATGAAACCGCGGGTTTTGCCACTTTATTTGTCAGGTCATGCAGGCGGGTGCCTCGTCCGCCCGCCAGGATCATTGCTAATATATTATTTTGCTTCATAGTGAATCCTCTCTTTCATAAACTTTTATATATTATACAATTTTTTAGTAGATTTTTCTATGATTATGTGCAAAATGTTGTATAGATATCTGATTGAGAAAGGGAAGACGTAAAACGAATTGCAAATACCACAAGAATGAAGTATGCTGACAGATAGAATCAACAGAGGAAAACAAAAAACGGAGGTGCACAATGAAATTATTGGAATTTTGGGAGGAAATATCCCTGATGCCGGACGCTGTGCGGCAGCTTGAAAAGCTGGAGATCACAGAAGGGGAATATGAGAAGCTGCGGGAGTTATTTCTCAGAGATGTGAATTTGTTTTATGAAGCAGTGAAAAAAAGAGAAGATTTCCGGCTGGTATTTTTATATTGTTTTTCAAAAATGGCCTGTGAGGTTTATGATCGGTATTGTGAACAGGGGATTTCCAGACGGGTTTACCGGGATACGTTTTATGATCTGACATTGTGGTGTGAAAATTGTTATAAAGCGTATGGAGAATATGGGATTGCGCAGTACGACTGGTTTTGCAGACATCTGGATATGAGTCTGTTTCGGCTTGGGCGTCTGGAATTTGAGAGGATCCCGTCTTTATGGGAGATACAGACAGACGGGATATCGGTTCACAAAGGAGATCCCGTGATCAGCGTGCATATCCCGCAGGGAGAGAAGCTGGAGCTTGATGCCTGTCTGGATTCATTTCGTCAGGCAGAACAATTCTGGAAGGAGAAGCAGGTATATCTTTGTCATTCCTGGCTTTTATATCCGGGGCTCAAAGAAATTATGAAGCCGGAATCTAATATTTTGCAGTTCCAGACATTGTTCCATATTGTTGCGGTTGATTTTGAGGGGAGAGAGGCAGAAGAGAGGATTTTCGGAGAATTGGAGACGGATCCCCGAAGCTATGCAGAGGACACCAGCCTGCAGAGAGCAGCCAGAAAATATCTGCTATCCGGGGAGAAGCTTGGGAGCGGACTTGGGGTATGGACAGGCGAGGAAAAAGACGCAAATACAGCAGATCATATTCACACATGGATACAGGAACACACAGAAGAACTGGTTAACACAGCAGATTATATTTTTCGGCATCCGGAACTTTCCAAAGAAGAAGTCGTATCTTCAGCCTGCCTTTCTGATTATCTGGAAGAAAAAGGATTTCGTATCACAAAAGGAATCGCAGGGCTTCAGACCGCATTTGTTGCAGAGTGGGGAACAGGAAAACCGATACTTGGATTTCTGGCAGAATATGACGCTCTTCCGGGTCTTGGCCAGGAGCCGGTCTGCACGTATCAGCCGCTGAAAACGCCGGGGCACGGATGCGGACACAATCTGCTTGGCACAGCCTGCGCAGGGGCAGCCTGTGCCTTGAAAGAGCGGATGGAAAAAGCGCAGCTTTCCGGAACAATCCGGGTGTATGGCTGTCCGGCAGAAGAAATCATCATCGGAAAGATCCAGATGAATGAAGCGGGGGTGTTTGATGATCTGGATGCGGCGATCACCTGGCATCCTTTTGACCGGAATCGGGTGAGTTATGATATCTGGCAGGCGCAGGACATGAAGAATTACAAATTTTACGGAGTCAAAGCACATGCGTCCAAACATCCGGAGCTTGGCAGAAGTGCACTGGATGCGGCAGAACTGATGAATGTGGGAGTGAATTATTTACGGGAACATGTGGCGGATGATGTTCGGATTCATTATACATATACGAACACAGACGGACCGGCGAATATCGTGCCGGATTTTGCTTCTACGAATTACTTTATCCGTTCATCCAAACGTTCCAGGACAGAGGATGCATCGAACAGAGTGGATGACTGTGCGAAGGGTGCGGCTTTGATGACCGGAACGAGAGTGGAGATCGAGCTTGTGACGAGCAATCAGGAAATGAAAGTGAACCGTCCGCTGGCAGAAGCTTTTTATCAGGCGATGACAGAAACTTCACTCCCGGAATATACAAAAGAAGAACTTCAGTTTGCGGAAACCATCACAAAAGAAGCGGGACTGATCAATGACGGAAATTATTTTGGAGGTCTGGAACCGTTGGAAGACCAACCTGTTTTGCTGGCGATCGGAACGGATGTGTCGGAAGTCAGTCATACCGTGCCGACTGTGATGCTCAGTGCTGCTACGATGTGTAAGGGTACACCGCTGCATCACTGGAGTGCAGCCGCACAGTCCGGAATGAGCATCGGGCAGAAGGGAATGCTGTATGTGGCAGAATGTATGGCGAAAGGGGCGCTTGGTCTTTTTGAAGATCCAAAGATTCTGAAAGAAGCATGGAGAGCGCATCAGGAATAACAATTTTTGAAAAACTGCATATGGTAATCCGGGAGGTGGTAAGATGTTTTCAGAGATACAGACCATTCCGGATGCCGCTGCAGAGATCAAAGGAAGCCCGGAATTTCCAAAAATCCGGGGAATGGTATATTTTTTCGGAGTTCACAATGGAACGATCGTGGCAGCCGATATCCGCAATCTGCCTGACGGAAATGCGTTTCACGGATTTCATATTCATGAGGGAACCTGTCAGGGAACAAAAGCGGAACCCTTTGCACAGGCGGACGGACACTACAATCCGACAAATGCCATGCACCCGCAGCATGCAGGAGATATGCCTTCACTTCTGGCAAATGACGGAAATGCATTTTTGATCTTTTACACAGACCGGTTTCATCCCGAGGATGTGATCGGAAGAGCGGTTATCATACACGCACATCCGGATGATATGACAACCCAGCCTTCCGGAAACTCCGGCGCTATGATCGCGTGCGGAGAGATCCGGGAAATGAAGGCAGAATAAGAAAAGCCTAATCTTCCGGGCAGATATCCTTTTTTAGGAACACATATTCTGTCCCGGAAGATAGAGACTCTTCGAATTCAAATCCAAGTCCGGTGAACTGTTTCAGATCTTCCGCAGTCTGAATCTGGTGTTCTGCCATCCAGCGGACCATTTCTCCCCGCGCCATTTTCGCGAGCGTGGCTTTCACCTTTACTTTTCCCTGAACGAACTCGCCGAAAACGCAGGTGACGCAGTGTACGTCTTCTGTCAGATAAGGAAGTACTGCTTTGCTGTATTCTGCGGAAGCGAGATTGATGAGCTCTTTCGGAGAGTCTTTCTCAAATTTACAGTACAATGCCTGATATAGCTGATTGTTCCAGAAATGATACAAATCAGTGGCATTCTCAGTTTCCAGTTTGGTCTGCATCTCCAGACGATAGGGAATGACAGCATCTGAAGGGCACAGGACACCATAAAATCCGGAAAGAATGTTCAGATGCCGGTTTACGTAGTCCCACTGTGTATCAGAAAAGATGCCCGGTGCGAGGTATTGGTATTGGATCCCTTCATAGGCGAGAACAGCGGGAGTGACAGCGTCAGCTGGTGTAAATTCGCACAGTCTTTTTGTATTTTGAAGTGCCAGTTTTTCACTGCATTTCCAAAGTTTCTGCAATTCTTCAAATGACATCTGCTTTAGCGTCTGATATAAAAGGTCTGTCTGTTCTGCAAAAACAGGTGTGGTGGCAGTGCCGGGAAATTCTTCGCATATATTCATTTTTTTCGCAGGTGAAATGATGATTTGAATCATAAATGGTGGTTCTCCTTTTCTTGTGTATGCTCTATGACAACGTTTGTTTCTGCATCCAGTATGCTTCTTAATTCCTCCAGCCGCGGATCGCCTTTGAAGTAGGAGGCTCCGTAAGTGAGATTGAATGCATAATCAAAATCCGGTGGATTTTTTCCCTGATTGTGCTGCAGGATCGTCTCTGCTTTATCCAGTGCCTTTACCAGATGTGCTTCCGGGGTGGAGCAGTTGTTGTATTCGTTCCACAGGGAAAGAAATTCTGACCGTTTTGGCTCGGGGAGAAGCTGGAAGATCCGACAAATATCAAGGTATTCCTGTTTGGATTTTGCAAGGGGATCCGTATTGGAAATTGCAGGAATATCTCCGGCATAGAGTTCTCCGAGATCGTGGATCAGACACATGGAAAGCACTTTTTTAGCGTCCAGCTCCGGAAATTCATCGATCAGAGTCAGAGCGAGCAGCGCAAGACGAAAAGAATGTTCTGCCGTACTTTCCTGTCGTCCTGTTTTGGTCCAGGCAGTGCGGGTGACAGATTTGATCCCCTCTACGGTGCGGATAAAATCCAGGTATTCGTTGAGATGTTCCATAGAATCTCCTCCTTGTGAAAAGTTCAAAATAAAAGGTTATAATTGATGTAAACAATAATTATCATACGATATTTCCGGATGGAAAGTCTACCATAACAGGCAGAAAAGTGTTATTATCAACAACAAAGTACAACAAGGAGTTTTTAGTATGAAGAAAATAATTTTAGGGTCAGCTTCACCGAGGCGAAAAGAGCTTTTATCACAGATCGGGGTTCCGTTTGAAGTGCGTGTCAGCAATAAGGAAGAAGTGTATACAAATACGGTTCCAAAGGAGATTGTAAAAGAGCTGGCGCTGATGAAAGCGGAAAATGTGGCATCCGAGATCCAGGCAAGGAATGTGATCGTGATCGGTGCGGATACGATCGTTGTGCATGAAGAACAAATTCTGGGAAAACCAAAGGATGAACAGGAGGCCTTTGAGATGATCCGGTCACTGCAGGGAGATACACATCAGGTATATACGGGTGTTGCGGTTCTGGATTTTGATAAAAACGGAGAAAAAACGGTAATCAACCACGCAGTGGAAACAAAAGTTTCTGTCAATCCGATGAGCACAGAAGAAATCCAGAAATATGTAGAGAGCAAAGAACCTATGGATAAGGCCGGGGCTTACGGAATTCAGGGGAGATTTTCCGCATTCATTGAGAAGATCGAAGGGGACTATTTCAATGTCGTAGGACTTCCTGTTTCTTACGTATATCAGGTGTTAAAAGAACTGGGGGAGGTATAAGATGCGAGGCAGAAAAACAGCGGCAAACTGCGAAAGCTGCATGAATTATGAATATGATGACGATTATGAGTGCTATGTCTGTACGCAGGATCTGGATGAAGATGAGATGGTGAGATTTGTGCAGGGAGATTTCAGAGAGTGCCCGTATTATCAGGTGGGGGATGAATACCGGGTGGTGAGGAAGCAAATGTGAGAGAGCTTATGCGAAAAGTCCGCAAAAGATATGTAGCTTTCAACACAAATCAGGCTCCGCCGAAGAAATCCCTTGAAGTGGCTGTAACGCCTGTTGGATATGTTCGCCAATTGGCTCACATATAACAGCCTAACAGCCAAAATCAAGTGTATTTCCTCGCTGCGCTACAATGATTTGTTTATGAAAGCTACATATGATTTGCGTAGTTTTGTATAAGGCAGAGGATGGAGCAAATCCGATGGAATGCAAAACCATCTGTATATGCTTGCTTTGCCTAAAATGCCCCTTTATACAACACAGAAAGAATTAACTGGAGCTTTCCACCCGTAAGAGAGTGATGAAGTCGGGATGTGTATTTCCCCGCTGTGCTACAATGATTTGTTTATGAAAGCTACATATATTCACAAACTTCCGCCATTTTCCCGCAGCCATTTCTGTGCTTTTCGGTAATCGGGCAGTACGGATTCTACAATATTATAAAAGGCTTTTGAGTGATTCATTTCCAGACGGTGGGCGAGTTCATGTACAACGATGTAGTCCACGATTTCTTCCGGAGCGAAGATCAGACGCCAGTTATAGTTTAAATTTCCGGCGCTGGAGCAGCTTCCCCAGCGGGTTTTCTGTTCCCGGATGGAGATACGGCCGTAGGTGACGCCCATGATACGGGCATAATATTCTGTCTTGCGTGTAAAAATATCCCGTGCAAGCTGGATGTATCGTTTCCGGTCATTTTCAGAAATCTGAGGTTTTTCAGAAGATTGCTCAAGACGCTGAGATGCCGAGTCCAGATGCTTTAGGATCCAGGCTTGCTTTTCGTAAAGAAATGTATCAATGGTCGGGGCAGGACAGTTTTTGGGTGCCCGGACACGGACCGTCGCCTGTGCAGTAATCTGAATTGCGAGGGATTTTCTGTCACTGTATATGACTTCATAAGGAAAGGGATGCTGCATGAAATTCTCCTTTGTAACAATTATTTTAGTTTCAGTTTAGAGAAAACAAAAAGAAAGTGCAAGATATAATTTATAAAAAGGTTTTGTTGTTTTTGTAGAAAATATGAATTGCTTTATTCTGGAAAAAGAGTGTATAATAAATTTATTCGTAAGCTGTATTCTTGCAGCACTTTTGAGTTTTAAAAGTTCAGAAGAATCTAAGGTTCAATATTCAGGCCAATCAGCCGGTATTTATCCAATGTTTTGAAATAAGATCTTTGCTGATGGAAATAATACAGAAAATGACTGTTGAAAGGGTTAAATTTATCATAGTAGAAAGCAGGTGAGAACATGATTGATAAGAACTATTTTGGCGAAGGAAAGAATATTGAATTTAAAAGAGAAATTCCAGGTAATCATGAGAAATTTTTAAAAGATATTATTGCATTTTCTAACAGCACAGGTGGGAAAGTGATAGTAGGAATTGAGGATGAAACAGGGACTGTTTATGGAATTGGCGAACAAAGCCCATTTAAATTGTCGGATTCCATTTCTAATATGGTTTCAGATGCGTGTACACCACAGATTGAACCGGATATTTCAATCCAGACAATAGAAGAAAAAACGGTACTTGTCATAGATATTGTTCCTGGAAAGTTCAGACCTTATTATATTGCGAAAAAAGGAAAAGAGACTACAGCTTTTATTCGAATTAATGGAACAAGCAGACCTGCTGACGCAAGAAAATTAAAAGAGTTAGAGTTGGAAGGCCAGAATATTTCCTATGATTCACTACAGGAAATAGGAAGAGAATTTGACAAAGAAAAGGCATTGAAACTTTGCGAAACAATGAAAAAGATAGCAGTTATATCCTGTAAAACAGACGAAAAAAATGCAGCAAAGGACATGACTATAGAGAAGCTTGAAGATTTTGGAATTCTTTGTAGGGTAGGGAGAACGCTCTATCCGACACATGCATTTGATCTGATGACAGATAACAAAAGTAAAGCATCAAAAATTCAATGTGCATTATTTAAGGGAACAATCAGAGATGTTTTTATTGATCAAAAAGAATTTGATGGGCCAATTTACGAACAGGTGGAAAAAGCATATCAATTTGTTTTAAGGCATATTAATATGGGGGCAGAAATCGGAGGGATATATAGAAATGATTCTTATGAACTTCCAGTATCTGCTATTAGAGAAATGATTGCCAATGCTGTTGTACACAGGAGTTATGTAGATAAGTCTTGTATTCAGGTGAGCATTTTTGATGACAGAGTTGAGGTGTTATCACCTGGGATGCTTTATGGTGGATTGGATATTGAAACTGCAAAGTTAGGAAAATCTACTTGCAGAAATGAAGCGATTGCAGAAGCGTTTCATTATATGCATATAGTAGAGGCATGGGGAACAGGGATACCGAGAATTATAAACAGATGTAGAGAGTATGATTTACCTGAACCGACATTTGAAGAGTTTGGAAATGGATTTAAGGTTACAATGTTTAGGAAAGTAAGCAACGCTAATGAAAAAGTAAGCAACGCTAATGAAAAAGTAAGCAACGCTAATGAAAAAGTAAGCAATGACAATGAAAAAGTAAGCAACACTTTTGAAAAGTATTTGCCATTATTCAAGGAAGCAGAGATTACGGAGAAATTTATTGAGAATAGTGGCAGAGTATTTCTGGAAAGTGGAGTAGACAAACCATTTGGACAGGCAAATATTATGGAATGGTTAGGATGTTCAAAATCCAAAGCAACAAATGTTATGAATGCAATGAAGGCAGCGAAAGTCATAAAAAAAGTCACAGGACTGGGTGCAGGGAAGTATAAGTTTATAGAACTATAGAAAAAAGAGAAGGTCTCTCAAGGAAGGCACCCCAACAGAACAATCTTGCAATCCCGATGTTATCTTTCTATAATATTCTTAAGTGTAAAGGAAATGGAAGTATCGTTTGAAATGATACAGAAGAGCAGAAAGGGAGCGGGGAATGAAAGAAAAGAAAGAGAAAAAACAAAACGGCTATTTCCGCCATATGGCGGAAGCGATAAAAATGGAACTCAGGGAACATAAAAGCTCATTTATGGTGTATCTTATTTTGCGGATTCTTGTGATCGTGATGCTGGTGCTCCAGGTTTTAAATCAGAATTATGAAAACGTATTTTTATGCATTCTGACACTTTTGCTTCTGATTGTTCCAAGTTTTGTGCAGGTAACGTTTAAAATAGAGCTGCCTACAACGCTGGAGATCATCGTATTGTTTTTTATATTTGCAGCGGAGATATTAGGTGAGATCAATGAATTTTATCTGCTGTTTCCGTTCTGGGATACGGTGCTGCATACGCTGAATGGATTTCTGGCAGCGGCAATCGGATTTTCTCTGGTGGATCTGCTGAACCGGAGTGAGCGTACCGTCTTTAATCTGTCACCGGTGTTTACAGCGATCGTGGCATTTTGTTTTTCTATGACGATTGGAGTTGTATGGGAGTTTTTTGAGTTTGGGATGGATCAGTTTCTCGGATATGACATGCAGAAGGATACGGTTCTTTCTGCAATCACATCGGTCATGCTGAATCCGGACGGAAGAAATATTCCGGTGACGATCGATCAGATCAGGGAAGTGATGATCAATGGACAGCCATTGGGGGTGGGCGGATATCTGGACATCGGACTGATCGACACAATGGAAGACTTGTTTGTGAATTTTATCGGTGCAGCAGTTTTTTCAGTGATTGGATTTTTCTATGTGAGAAGCCGTGGAAAGGGCGTTGCAGGCAGATTTATTCCGAGAAGAAAAAGAGCGGAGAGAGATTTCCTTAAAATTGCAAGGGAACAATCTCTGGAAGAGTCTGAAAATAAGGAGAAAATACAGTCTCAAAAGAGAGAATAAGGTGGAAATGGGACTTTTTGTACACAGAATTGTGCTTCTATGTGCAGAAAGTCCTCTTTTTTTATGGTTTCAGAGAGTATTTCCACAAACAGAACGACAGGTATTTCACAATATTATGGAAGTTTGATGAAAAAAGTGCAAATGAATTACTGTATATTAGTGAAAAAGGAATGGTATAAAATAAAAATGACGAAAAGTCAGTAAAATAAGGTTGAAATATTCCTAAAAAAAGAAAAAAACGTATTTTAAAACACTGGGAATTTCGACAAAAAAAGAGTGCGATCGGAAAAAGAAAACCCTAAATTTTTTTTGTTGACAAACTCACTTGCTGGGAGTAGGATTTAGATAACTTTTTAGGCACGCTGTCTGAAAAGGGATTATAGTACGGAGATTTCAAAGCATGAAATTTCCTTTTTTATGCTCGTAAGAGGCCTCCACCTGGAAGAGAAAAGGGAAGACCCCCAAAGGGCAGTAATTAAAAAAAGAGACAGGAAAGGGAGGGAGCGATACGGAAAATTTAGCAACAGAATTGATGGAAGAGCTGAACTGTAAAACAGTATTTGAACTTCCGGTTCTCGGCGGAATTTCGGAGTCCGTGGTTGTTACATGGATCATTATGGCGGTTCTGGTTGGATTATCATTGATTCTGGTGAGAAATCTGAAGGTAGAAAACCCGGGAAAAGTTCAGTTGGCATTGGAAGCTGCAATTGACTGGGCAACGGATTTCTTTGAAGGGATCCTCGGTAAAGGGAACAAAAGATATATACCGTATCTGATCACAGTTCTTCTTTATCTGGCGTGCGCCAACATGATTGGTCTGCTTGGCTTTAAGCCGCCGACAAAAGATCTGAATGTAACAGCAGCACTTGCCGTGATGAGTATGTGCCTGATCGAATATTCAGGAATACATAAAAACGGTATGAAACATTGGGTCAAGCATTTTGCCAAACCGGTGCCGGTGGTTGCACCGATTATGATTCTGGAAATTTTTATCCGCCCATTGTCGCTCTGTATGCGACTGTTTGGTAACATGCTGGCAGGATTTGTGGTAATGGAACTTTTAAAAGCATTTGTTCCGCTGATTATACCACTTCCGATGAATTTCTATTTCGATATTTTTGATGGTCTGATTCAGGCATATGTATTTGTATTTCTGACCGCACTGTTTATGACAGAAGAACAGGAATAGAAACGGAATTTTTGAACAAATAAAAGAATAAAAAGGAGATTAGAATTATGGGAGCACTTATTGCAATTGGAGCAGGAATCGCAGTATTAACAGGTATTGGAGCAGGAGTGGGAATTGGTATCGCAACAGGAAAAGCAGTGGATGCAATCGCAAGACAGCCAGAGGCTGAAAGCAAGATCAGCAAGAACCTGATCCTTGGTTGTGCACTTGCAGAGGCAACTGCAATTTATGGATTTATCATTGGTATTCTGATCGTATTCTTCTTAAAATAAGCAAATAGAATTAACAGGAAAGGCGGGTGTGGGAAGTGCTGAGATTTGATATGAACTTTCTATATACCATGATTAACCTGATCGTCCTGGCTTTCTTATTAAAGAAGTTTTTGATCAAGCCTGTGACCGACATTATGGAAAAGCGCCGTCAGCTGATCGAAGACGGATTGAAAAATGCCCAGAATGCACAGGAAGATGCGATGAAGATGAAGGAAGAATATGCGCAGGCACTTGGCGGGGCAAAAGAAGAATCTGTGCGGATCGTAGAGAAAGCACGTAAGGACGCCAAATCAGAGTATGAACGTATTGTAGAGGAGGCGGATGCCAGGGCAGGCAGTATCATCGAGTCTGCCAAGGCGGATATCCGTGTAGAACGAGAGCAGACAATGAGTGCACTCCAGTCTGAAATCGCAGGACTTGCAATGACAGCTGCAGCGAAGATCGTGGCAGAACAGACAGGCAATAATCAGGAAATATATGATAAGTTTCTGGAAGAAGTAGGTGAAGCTCATGAAGACACAGACAACAACTAGTCAGATGTACTGTTCATCTGCAGCAATGCGGTATGCACAGGTGTTGTATGAGCTGAATGTTCCGAAGGAAGCCATACAGAAAGCAAGAGAGATATTTGAGGAGGTACCGCAGCTTCATGATGTGTTTGTGAATCCGACAATTCCGGCACAGAAGAAAGAACGTGTGATCGACAAGGTATTTCCGCAGGAAATGAGAAATTTCCTGAAAGTGGCATGTAAATATGAGAGAATGGATCTGATTCCGGAGATATTTGCTGCATATGACAGATATTGTGACGAGCAGGATCGGATCTTAAGTGCCGTATTGACATGTGTAGAGCTGCCCAGTGACGAGCAGCTCAAAAATATGGAAGCGTTCCTTTGTAAAAAATATGAAGCGAGCAAGGCCAGGATTGAGATTCAGACAGACAGTACGCTGCTTGGCGGATTTGTTCTGCGCACAGGAAGCGATGAATATGACTGGAGTCTGAAAGGACGTCTGGACAGACTAGGACAAAAATTAACCTGGAGGTGAACAAGGTGAGTTCAATCAATTCAGATGAAATTATTTCTATTTTAAAAGAAGAGATAGAAAATTTTGACAGTGTGAGCAAAGACAGCGAAGTGGGAACAGTCGTTGCTGTAGGTGACGGAATTGCGACTATTTATGGGATTGATCACGCAATGTATGGAGAGATTGTTACCTTCGATACGGGTTTGAAAGGAATGGTACAGGATATTCAGAAAAATGAAATCGGAGTCATTCTTTTTGGACGGGACACAGATATCAAAGAAGGGACAAAAGTAACTCGTACAGGAAAAAAGGCCGGTGTACCGGTTGGAAATAAATATGTAGGAAGAGTTGTCAATGCACTGGGAGCTCCGATTGATGGAAAAGGCGAGATCGAAGCAGATGATTACCGTCCGATCGAGCAGGAGGCGCCGGGAATTATTGACAGAAAATCAGTTAGCGTACCGATGGAAACAGGAATCCTTTCCATCGATGCCATGTTCCCGATCGGACGTGGGCAAAGAGAGCTGATCATCGGAGACCGTCAGACAGGAAAAACATCCATTGCGATGGATACAATCCTGAATCAGAAGGGAAAAGATGTAATCTGTATTTATGTGGCGATCGGACAGAAGGCTTCTACTGTTGCAAAAGTTGTAAATACATTGAAGAATAATGATGCACTGGATTATACGATTGTGGTATCTTCTACAGCAAGTGACTGTGCGCCGCTTCAGTATATCGCACCATATGCCGGAACAGCAATGGCAGAGCATTTTATGTATCAGGGAAAAGATGTCCTGATCGTCTATGATGATCTGTCAAAACATGCGGTTGCCTATCGTGCATTGTCTCTGCTGCTCGGTCGTTCACCGGGACGTGAGGCATATCCGGGAGATGTATTCTATCTGCATTCCAGACTGTTGGAGCGTTCCAGCCGTCTGAGTGATGAATTGGGAGGCGGTTCTATTACAGCACTGCCAATCATTGAGACGCAGGCAGGAGATGTATCCGCATATATTCCGACTAATGTAATTTCCATTACAGACGGACAGATCTTCCTGGAGAGCGATCTGTTTGCAGCAGGTATGAGACCGGCCGTAAACGTAGGTCTTTCCGTATCTCGTGTTGGTGGTGCCGCACAGACAAAAGCGATGAAAAAAGCATCCGGAAGTATTCGTATTGATCTGGCACAGTACCGCGAGATGGAAGTGTTCACGCAGTTTAGTTCCGATCTGGATGCTGCGACAAAAGAACAGCTGGAGTATGGAAGTGGTTTGATGGAATTGTTGAAGCAGCCGCTTTATCATCCGCTCAGTCTGCATGAAAAGGTCATCACACTGTGTGCGGCGACACATAAAGTGATGCTTGGAATAGAAAAAGCAAAAATCAAACAGTTCCAGGCAGACCTGCTTCGTCATTTCGATTCAGATTATCCGGAAATCGGACAGGAAATCGAAGAGAAAAAGGTACTGACAGAAGAACTGATCGAAAAGATCGTGGAGACCGCAAAGGAATTCAAGAAGAGCAGGTGTTAATATGGCAAATATCAGAGAAATACAGAGCCGCATCAACAGCGTAAAAGATACGATGAAGATCACAAATGCGATGTATATGATTTCCTCTTCAAAAATGACGCAGGCCAGAAAAAAACTGGCGGATACAGAGCCGTATTTTTATGGACTTCAGGGTGAGATTTCCCGTATCCTGCGCCATGTGCCAGAGATCCGGCATTCTTATTTTGATGCCCGCCAGGATATCCCGGCAGAGCAGAAAAGGATCGGTTCGATCGTAATTACGGCAGACAAGGGACTTGCCGGAGCTTATAATCATAATATTATCAAGCTGGAAGAAGAGATCCTTGCACAGCCGGGGATTCACAAGCTCTTTGTTGTAGGTGAGCTGGGACGGCATTATTTTGCAAAACATAATGTAGAGATTGACACAAATTTCCAGTATACCGTTCAGAAACCGACGATGCACCGTGCCAGAGATATTGGCTGGTCGGTGATCGATCAGTTTCTGGCAGGGGAGCTGGATGAAGTGTATGTTGTATACACCCGCATGGAGAATTCGGTACAGACAGATGCGGAAAAATTGAAACTGCTTCCGTTGGAGGCCAAAGACTTCGGAAGTATGAAAATGCCTCTGAATATGTATCGGGAAGCAATTGAACTGTATCCTTCCGCAGACAGTGTGATGGACAGTATTGTTCCGAACTATGTCATTGGTATGGTCTACGGATGTCTGGTAGAGGCATATGCCAGTGAACACAATGCCCGTATGATGGCGATGAAGGCTGCTACAGACAGCGCTGAAAGCCTGATCCGGGAGTTGTCAATCGTATATAACAGAGCCAGACAGGCTGCAATTACCCAGGAAATTACGGAAGTTTGCAGCGGTGCGAAGGCGCAGAAGCAGAAAAGGAAGTGAGAATAGCATATGAATAAAGGACGAATTGTACAGGTTATGGGACCTGTCGTTGACGTAGTATTTGAAGACGGCAATCTTCCTTATATCAAGGATGCTCTGGAAGTTGAAAATAACGGAAAGAAATGCATCATGGAGGTTGCACAGCACCTTGGAAACAATGAGGTGCGCTGCCTGATGCTTGCTGCCAGTGAAGGACTGCATAAAGATATGGAAGTAACAGCCACCGGAGCAGGAATCAAAGTTCCTGTCGGTGAGAAGACACTGGGCAGACTGTTTAATGTATTAGGTGAAACAATTGATAATGGAGAACAGATCGAGGATGCAGAAAAATGGGTGATCCACAGAGAACCGCCTACATTTGAAGATCAGAGCCCTGTAGTAGAGATCCTGGAGACGGGAATCAAGGTCATCGACCTTCTTGCACCATATGCAAAGGGCGGTAAGATCGGATTGTTCGGTGGTGCAGGAGTCGGTAAGACGGTGCTGATCCAGGAATTGATCCGAAACATTGCGACAGAGCACGGTGGATACTCTATTTTTACCGGAGTCGGAGAGCGTTCCCGTGAGGGAAATGACCTCTGGTCTGAAATGAAAGAGTCCGGTGTTCTGGAGAAGACTGCTTTGGTATTCGGTCAGATGAATGAGCCGCCTGGAGCGCGTATGCGTGTGGCTGAGACTGGTTTGACAATGGCAGAATATTTCCGTGATGAACAGCATCAGAACGTACTTCTTTTCATCGATAATATTTTCCGTTTTACACAGGCCGGATCTGAGGTTTCCGCACTGCTTGGGCGTATGCCGTCTGCAGTAGGATATCAGCCGACACTGGCAACGGAAATGGGTGAATTACAGGAACGTATCGCTTCTACAAAGAACGGATCTGTCACTTCCGTACAGGCAGTTTATGTGCCGGCGGACGATTTGACTGACCCGGCTCCGGCGACAACATTTGCACATCTGGATGCAACGACTGTACTTTCCAGAAAGATTGTAGAGCAGGGTATCTATCCGGCGGTAGATCCACTGGAATCCAGCTCCCGTATCCTGGAAGCAGATGTAGTCGGAGAAGAGCATTACGAAGTGGCAAATAAAGTCATCGCAATTCTTCAGAAATACAAAGAACTGCAGGATATTATTGCAATTCTTGGTATGGAAGAGTTGTCAGATGAAGATAAGGCAACTGTTATGCGTGCGAGAAAAATCCAGAGATTTTTGTCTCAGCCATTCTTTGTAGCAGAGACATTTACAGGAATCCCTGGAAAATATGTTCCGTTAAAAGAGACAATCCGTGGATTTAAGATGATCATTGACGGAGAGATGGATGCCTATCCGGAATCTGCATTTTTCAATGTAGGAACGATTGACGATGTCATTGCAAAGGCAAAAGCTGAGGAAGCTGCAGAATAGGAGCGTGGCATATGGATACATTTGGTTTGAAAATCATCGCAAGTGACAGGGTTTTTTACGAAGGACGCTGCAGAAAGCTTGTGATTCCGGCGCCGGATGGAGAAAAAGGAATCCTGCCAAACCATGAAAATATGGTGATCGCAGTGACGATCGGAATGGGACGTATGGAAATCGAGGAAGGAAACTGGATGGAAGTTGCGTTTGGCCGGGGATTTGCAGAGGTAGTCAACAACCGTGTGACACTGCTGGTAGATACAGCAGAAAAGCCGGAGGAGATTGATATCCGTCATGCACAGGAGCAGAAAGAGCGTGCAGAGGAGCGAATCCGCCAGAAACAGAGCATCCAGGAATATTATCATTCTCAGGCATCTCTGGCGAGAGCTATGAACCGATTGCGAGTATCTCAGGGAAAACGCTGGAATTTATAGAGAAAAGAAACAAGGAAGTTTGTGCAAAAAGGTGCAGCTTCCTTGTTTCTTTTCACATATAGTAACTTTTACGGAGTTACTGTTCCCACCAATCTCCACCTATCCATGCGCAATCGTCGTGCTTGCGCACTCCAGTACCGCACTTCGTGCTAGATTGCTTATGTATGGGCGGTGACTGGTTCCACCAGATGTTAAATATAGATTCTTTGCCTTACATGCAAGCATGACGGTTCAGAACCTATATTTAACATCCGGTGTGAACAGTAACTTTTACGGAAAAATTTATAACATATTCATGGAAATTTAATTGTGTCCCAACAAAATTTCAAGTATAATAAAACCAATCTTGAAAGGAATCCCTTTCAGTTTTCAAATATGGCATAAGATGCCATTCAAAAATAATTTCCAAATAAACGCACAGAAAAGATGGATAAGACGTTACCGTGCATAGTAACAAGAGAATAGATGGAGTTTGTCTGTATTTGCGATTGTGAAACATCGTGTCAAAAGATATAATAAAATTAAGAATACAGTTACATGCTCATCGAAATCTTCTGAATTCCATCAGAAACCAAGGAGGAGCATGTATGAAGAAGGAAAAAACAACACAATTTTTAATGAAGCCAAAAGTAGATTTCTGTTTTAAAGAGCTGATGGAAGATGAAGAGGTGCGCAACGCATTTCTGGCGGCGGTACTTGGAATTGATCTGGGAGAAATCGTTGAGAGCAGGATTTTGCCGTCCCATTTGCGCCAGAAGGATAAAGATGATAAGTTGGGAATTTTGGATGTACGGGTTTTGTTAAATAACAAGGAGCAGATTGACATTGAAATTCAGGTGACAGCTAGTGAATACTGGGCAGAACGCACGTTGTTCTATCTGGGGAAGATGTTTACCGATCAATTAAAACCAGGAGAAGACTATCAGAAATTAGAAAAATGTATTCATATCGGGATTTTGAATTTTACCATGTTTGAAGATGAAGAATATTACTCCTGTTTTCACTTCTGGTCAGATCAGGGGAGAAAGATGTACAGTGATAAAGTTGAGATCCACACATTGGAACTCCCGAAACTGGCAAAATATGAGTATCCGGAGACAGAGCTGCTGAAATGGCTTCAGTTTATCAATGCAGAAACCAAGGAGGAATTTGAAATGGCAGCGGAAAAAAGCGAATATATTAAGAAGGCGTATGAGGATTTGAACCGGATCAGTGCGGATGAGGAGAAGCGTCTGGAATATGAGGCAAGAGAGCGTGCGATTCGAGATCACCAGTACTTTTCTACGGTTTATAAAAACACTGGATTGAAAGAAGGCAGAAGGGAAGGCAGAAGACAGGCAACTGTAGAATTATTACAGGAAATGGGAATGGAAAAAGAATGCGTGTGTGCAAAGGTACAGGAAAAGTTCCAGCTTTCTTTCCAAGAGGCTGAGCAGGAAGTAGAAAAATATTGGAAATAATAGCGGTAGCTTTTTTGTTTTTAAAACTGGCATGGTTAAAAACGTTAAAACTGGATATTTAAGAAAAGCCAATCTTAATGTAGTATTCATATAAAAATGATAGCAATTAAGAGGAGGTACAGCAAATGAGTGCAGAAAGATATGAGCTCAACAAGCAGTTAGCACAGATGTTAAAAGGCGGAGTGATCATGGATGTGACAACACCGGAACAGGCAAGGATTGCAGAGGAGGCGGGAGCATGTGCAGTGATGGCGCTGGAAAGGATTCCGGCTGATATCCGTGCAGCGGGCGGAGTATCCAGAATGAGTGATCCGAAGATGATCAAGGAAATTCAGGAAGCAGTATCCATTCCAGTTATGGCAAAATGCAGGATCGGACATTTTGTTGAAGCACAGATATTAGAGGCAATCGAAATTGATTATATTGATGAGAGTGAAGTACTTTCTCCGGCAGATGATGTTTATCATATTAATAAACGCAAATTCCAGGTACCATTTGTATGTGGTGCAAGAGATTTGGGAGAAGCGCTTAGAAGGATCAATGAAGGAGCTTCTATGATCCGTACAAAGGGAGAGCCGGGAACAGGAGATGTGATACAGGCAGTCAGACATATGAGAATGATGAAGCGGGAAATTGTAAAACTGGTCTCCATGAGGGAGGATGAGCTGTTTGAGGAAGCAAAGGCCCTAAATGTACCGTATGAATTGGTTGAATATGTACATCATAACGGGCGTATTCCTGTTGTAAACTTCGCGGCGGGAGGCATCGCAACTCCGGCGGATGCGGCGCTGATGATGCAGCTTGGTGCAGAAGGCGTATTTGTGGGATCTGGTATTTTTAAGTCAGGAGATCCGAGAAAGCGGGCAGAAGCAATTGTAAAAGCGGTAACAAACTTTGAAGACTACAGGATGCTGGCAGAGCTTTCTGAGGATCTGGGAGAGGCAATGGTAGGAATTAATGAACAGGAGATAGAACTTTTGATGGCGGAAAGGGGCAGATAGAATGAAGATCGCAGTACTTGCAGTACAGGGAGCATTTGCGGAACATCGGAAGAAAATAGAAGACCTGGGAATAGAATGTATGGAACTCCGCAAAAAAGAGGACCTGATGAAACCGTTTGATGGATTGATCCTTCCCGGAGGTGAGAGTACTGTGCAGGGAAAACTTCTGAAAGAGCTGGACATGTATCAGATATTGAAGCAGAAAATCGAAGAAGGACTGCCGGTGCTGGCAACTTGTGCCGGCCTGATCCTTCTGGCGGAAAATTTGACAAATGACCGGAATATTTATTTTGCAACATTGCCGGCAGCGGTGAAAAGAAACGGTTATGGCAGACAGCTTGGAAGTTTCCGTACAGTACAGGAAATGAAGGGAATCGGGAAAATACCGATGACATTTATAAGAGCTCCATATATTGAAAAAGTTGGAAAAGGAGTAGAAGTTCTTGCGGCAGTAGATGATCGGATCGTGGCAGTAAAATACGGGACACAGTTTGGGCTGGCATTTCATCCGGAATTAGATCAGGACAACAGAATACATGAAATGTTTCTGGATACGGTTAAAGCAGCCATACAAAACAATGAGTCTGCTATAAAATAAATCTATAACAGGATATTCTCAATCTATATTGGACAAATAAATCCTACTATGTTAATATGATTACAAGGAATTAAGAAAGAAACAGATTCCAAAGAAGGAGGAAATAGAAATGGCAGATATCAGAGATTCTAAAAACTGGGGATTTGAGACAAAACAATTACACATTGGACAGGAACAGGCAGATCCGGTTACAGATGCAAGAGCAGTCCCGATCTATGCAACAACCTCTTATGTATTTCACGACTCACAGCATGCGGCAGACCGCTTCGGACTCCGTGATGCAGGAAATATATATGGAAGACTGACAAATCCGACACAGGATATTTTCGAACAGCGTATTGCAGCATTAGAAGGCGGTGTGGCAGCGCTGGCTGTAGCATCCGGTGCGGCAGCAATTGCCTATGCATTTCAGGCACTTGCAAAGGCGGGAGAGCATATTGTGGCATCCAAGACCATCTACGGCGGCACATACAATCTTCTGGCGCATACTCTTCCGCTCACAAACGATGTGACAACAACGTTTGTGGACCCTGAGAAAGAAGGATCTTTTGAGGCAGCCATTCAGGAAAATACAAAAGCGATATTTGTAGAGACACTTGGAAATCCGAATTCAAATCTGATCGATCTGGAGAAGGTGGCAGAGATCGCGCACAGACACAATATTCCGTTGGTAGTAGATTCTACATTTGCAACACCGTATCTGATCCGGCCGATCGAACATGGTGCAGATTTGGTGATTCACTCCGCAACGAAATTTATCGGCGGTCATGGAACAGCGATTGGAGGCGTGATCGTTGACAGTGGAAAGTTTGACTGGAAGGCATCCGGCAAATATCCGTGGATTTCAGAAGCCAACCCGAGTTATCATGGTGTATCGTTCTCAGATGCAGCAGGCAGTGCGGCATTTGTAACCTATATCCGTGCAGTGATCCTGCGTGATACGGGTGCAACACTTTCTCCGTTCCATTCCTTTATCTTCCTGCAGGGGCTGGAGACATTATCTCTGCGTGTTGAGCGGCATGTGAGCAATGCGCTGAAGATCGTGGAGTATCTTGCGAATCATCCGCAGGTAGAGGCTGTACACCATCCGTCACTGGAAACGGAGTCAACCCATGAATTATATAAGAGATATCTCCCGAACGGAGGCGGCTCTATCTTTACTTTTGAGATTAAGGGAGATGCGCAGACGGCCCAGGCATTTATCGATCAGCTGTCTATCTTTTCCCTGCTGGCAAATGTAGCAGACGTGAAATCTCTGGTGATTCATCCGGCAACCACCACTCACAGCCAGTGTACGGAGGAAGAATTGTTAGATCAGGGAATCAAACCAAACACGATCCGGCTTTCAATCGGAATTGAAAAAGTAGAAGATCTGATCGCAGATCTTGATGCGGCATTTAAAGGAGTAAAATAATGGATATTGATGTTTTAGCGATAGCGGCAGTGGCGATTACAGTAGTTCTGTTTGTACTGCTGTCCTATCTGGGAAGAAAAAAGCATTTACGTCCCAGTCCAGCGTGGGAACCATTCCGGTCAGCGTAAAACAGCTGGTATCCAGGCTGGGAGTCAATGAGGATATTGCGTCATTTGTCGCAGCCCTTGGAGCAAACCTGGGAATGCCGGCATGTGCGGGAATCTGGCCGACACTTCTGGCTGTACTTGCCATCAATATATTTGATATTCCGTACTCCATTGGTCAGTATGTATTTCTGATCGTATTGACACTGATCGTTTCCATCGGAACAGTAGGAGTTCCGGGAACCTCCACAGTAACAACCACAGCACTGTTTACTGCAGCAGGACTTCCGGTAGAGATTATTGTACTTCTGGTTCCGATCTCAAGCGTTGTCGATATGATGCGTACAGCAACAAATGTGACAGGTGCGGCAACAGCAGCAGTTCTTGTCGCAAAATCCGAGCAGCTTTTAGACAGAGAGGTTTATGACCAGAAAAAGAGTGAAGACGGATTGAGCGGAGCAGCTGCAGTTGGTGAATCTGCGAGATAATAAAATAAAAAGCATTCCTGCCGGAAATCATATGCCAAGAAGCAATGATCCATGCAGGAATGCTTTTACTTTATGCCTGATCCTGATAACAATATCCGCCGTTTTCTTTCACTCCGTAAAAATCAGCGAAAGACAGATGAAAAACATCTTTTTCCATACCGGAAAGGTCGATCTTATGTTTGATCAGATATTGATAAATTCCGGAATAATCAATACTTCCCTGTAATAAAATACTGTCTAATTTTCCATCTCGTAAAATGGCACGTTTATAATTGTGAGAATCTTCCTGTTCGAGAACAACATCTCCCTCTTCTTCTGTTCCTCTTCCAAGGGAAAGCGTAACCAGTCCATAGAAGTTCATCGTATTTTTCATAGCGTAACGGTCTTCGTAAAGTGTTTTAATTCCGCACATATTCATAGCGGCAACCTGTCCCTGTTTCATAGCATTTGGCCAGATTCCGGACAGTCCCGTTACATCTCCGGCAGCGTAAATATCTTTACAGTTGGTTTCCATGGTGTCAGACACTTTAATAAAACGATCTACTTCGATCGAAGTATCCAGTACGCATTCAACTGCGGGACGAACACCGGCAGCAACAATGACCAGATCACAGTCTACCCGGGTGCCATCATCCAGAAGGACATAGTCGATTGAACCATTGCTGTTCATATGCGTTTCAGAAGCCTTTTTTCCAAGAAGAAAACGGCATCCGTGTTCTTCAAATAATTTCCGATAGGCAGTTCCGGCAGTTTCATTTAACTGGATCGGAAGAATACGATCTGCCATTTCCACAACAGTAACCTCTTTACCCTGCTCGAGAAATGCATAGGCAGCGTCCATTCCAACCAGACCGGAACCAACGATCAGAATCTGTTCTGCCTGATCGGCCAGCGGGCGGATCGCCTGAGCATCCGAAAGATGCCGCAGTCCGAATACATTGTTTGCCTCACGGAACTGTCCAACAGGCGGGATGAAGCTGTTTGCACCGGTTGTGATCAGGAGTTTGTCATAGTGGCAGGATGTGTCATTATCAAGCAGAACCTGCTGGTTTTTTACATCCACTGTTTTTACAGAAACACCCTTGATCCATTCGATTTTATTGGTTTCAAAAAAGTCAGGTTCTACAAAGGACAAGGTATCTTCCTGACGTTCATGGCTCAAATAACGGTGAAGCATGCAGCGGGAGTGTACATGCTCATCTGTGGAAATCATGGTAATAGAGGCATCCGGCTGCTGGCTGCGAATGGTTTTTGCTGCGGTGATCCCGGCAGCCCCCACTCCGATAATAACATGCATCATAATGACACCTCCTCAACATAGATTGCCTGTTTTGGACAGGCTTTTACGCAGTTGGGTTCTGCACCGTCCTGCAGGCAGAAGTCGCACTTTACGACTTTGGTACGGGTGGCAGTATCTGCTTTGAGGACGCCGAACGGGCAATTCATAACGCACATAAAGCAGGAGCCACATTTTGTTTCATCATAAGATACGAGTCCCGTTTTCGGATCCTTTGTCAGAGCACCGCTCATACAGGACATCACGCATTCCGGCTGATCGCAGTGTCTGCAAAAAATAGGGCGATAGGTTCCGTCCGGCAGCTTTTCGATGTGGTTTCTGGATTCATTGCGGATATCCGTCAGATCCAGATCATAAACAGTTCCCGGTGTTTCCCGGTGCGCCTGCATACAGGCGATGGTGCAGTTTTTGCATCCATCGCACTTTGAGGCATCGATCATAATTCGTCTCATAGCGGCACCTCCTATATATGTAAGCCCTGGCGTTTTTCCAGAATAATCTGCTCCAGGATATCAGCAGATTCTTTCGCATCTCCGTTGATGATGACCTGTCCTCCGGTCAGTTCTTTCACATCTTCCGTGAGTACTTTGACTGCAGTTTTGCTTCCTGTTACGAACGGAGGAAGTCCAAGGTGCAGCGGAAGTCCCAGTGCAAGTCCGAAGCATCCGTCAGCCAGTGCCTGCTCTTCCAGCCACTGTGCGGCAGAAAGCACCAGTGGAAGCTGTGGAAGATCTACGCCAAGCTCTGCGGCGATTTCTGTTGCAACGATTTCCAGACGGCCGATCGCAAGACAAGGACCAAAATTCAAAACCGGCGGAATGTTCAGTTTTTCACAGACAGCGCGCAGCTTTGGACCGGCATATTTGGCAGCTTCCGGAGTCATGAGTCCGCAGTTTTCGATTCCGCCTGAAGAACATCCGGCAGTGAGGACGAGGATGTCTCGAGAAATCAGTTCTTTTGTCAGTTCCACGCTTAAGACATCATGTCCGCCTGCAGTCAGGTTGGAGCATCCCACCACACCGGCAAGACCTTTGATCTCTCCGGATGCCAGCAGTTCGATCAGCGGTGTCCACTTTCCGCCCAGGAAGGATTTTAAAGAACCTTCACTGACACCCGTTAATGTATGGTCATTTCCATGTTCTTCCATGAGATGTAACGGAACACTTCCCCGTCGTTCCTTGTAGGCTTCGATGATTTTATCAATAATAATGCTGCTTTGTTCTTCGCGGTTTTCAAATTCAAACGGCATCAGTTCCGCATTCGCTTTCTTTGCAACATCATCCAGACAGACCTGTTTGATCTTCAATTCTTCACAGATTGGCTCGATTCCCGGAAGAGTACAGTTAAATTCTGAAAGAACTGCATCGATGGCTCCGGTTGCCAGGATTGCTTCACTTGTATAGTTGTTTCCGGCATGACCGTCAAATATTTCGGTATAGTGTGCGCCTCTGAGCTGTAAGTCCTGTCCTACGCAGGTACATCCTACCAGCTTGAATCCCTTTGCACCAACAGCCTGCGCTTTTTTCTTTGCTTCTTCTGAAATCAGGCGTTCCTGAAGATCTACGAAAATCGTGTGCTGATGTCCGGTAATCATAATATTGATGTAATCCGGATCGATCACACGAAGTCCTACCGGAGCCAGACGAAGCTCCGGCTGTCCGAGCAAAACATCGTTGAGCAGATTGGTTAAGGTCAGCCCATACACTCCGGTGGAAATACCAAGCTTCAGACAGTCGGTAAGCATATCCACAGGGTCGGAGTTCAGATTGGTGGAACATTTTACAACACCTTTGAATACCTCTGCTTTTGCACCGCCCGGCATGATTCCCAGTTCTTTCCAGCGTTTAATACGTGGTGCATATGCGATTTTCTCAATCAGTTCTGCAGAAACATATTCCGGTTTGTACAGATCGGCAAGTACGGCATCTGCCACTTTTTCTGCTTTTACATAGACATCTTCGTCTGTAATTCCAAACATCTCCGCCAGATGCTCCAGCGATTTCAGACCCTTTAATTCTCCTTTGATCTGGGCGGTTTTCTTCAGATTGAGGGCAGTATTCTCAACGATATGGATATAGCATCCGCTTCCGGAAGCCACTGCTCTTAAGAAATTGCGGGTTACGATCGTATCGGCATCGGCACCGCAGATTCCTCTCGGCGCATTTGGAGTAATGCGGCAAGGACCGTTGGAGCAGAGACGACAACAGACTCCCTGCAGTCCAAATCCACATTTTGTGCTCTGTCCTTCCACGCGGTGATGGGAAGTTTCCATCGGAAGCGAGCGGATAAAGCCTTCCAGAGGCTTGTCTGCGCTTTTGCATGTATTGCATCCATAACATTGATTCATTTTGTAAGATCCTCCTTTGATAAAACTGTACTAAAATAGTAAAGATTAGGGCAAAAAAACACTTACCGAAATAATTCGGCAAGAGATTTTTGTTTCATTTCCTGTACCAGCATATTCTGCAGCCGGCAGAATTCGTGATGTACCAGACATGGATTTTTCGGACTGTTCATAGAACAATGATAACCCTCTTTCATACATTCTAAAAGAAGGATATCCGGATCTATGGCAGCGCAGAGATCATAGAGAGAAATATCTGCAAGCTTTAAGTTGAGCGCATATCCCCCGTTGGTACCCCGACAGCTTTTTAAAAATCCGGACTTTTCCAGCTTTCTGGTAATCTTGTAAGTCATGGCAGAGGGCAGATGCTCCATCTCGCAGATTCGTGAGACACTGATTAACTCTCCGGAAGATAATGCACGCATGATGCGGATTGCATAATCACATTCTTTGGTAAATAACATATCTGACCTCCCTGACGTTTTGTCTCATCTTACAATATTGGACTGAAACAGTCAAGTATAATGGAAACGGAAAAATAAAATAGGGATTGTGCATAAAAAAAGTAGAGTTTTTGGGCGATAGGAATAAAAGAAAAGGGAGATATCTATACAATACCACCAAAGTGTACAAAGGAGATTGACAGATGTCAGGAGTTATGCCTATAATAAAATCAAGATATGAAACGGGTTTCAAAAAGTTTCACAGCAGCAAAAGAAAGAGGACATAAGATGGCAAGTATCAGAGAAGTTGCAAAGATCGCAGGAGTTTCACCTGCTACTGTATCGAGAGTGATGAATGGAACAGCGAATGTGGATGAGGAGAAGAAGCAAAGAGTTCTTGATGCTATTCAAGAAACAGGGTTCAAGCCAAATGAACTGGCGCGGGCATTGTTTAAGAAATCATCAAAGATCATTGGAATGATCGTTCCGAATATTGAAAATCCATTTTTCAGTGAGATCGCCAAAGCAGTGGAGGCGGAAGCCTTTCAAAACGGATATAAGATGCTGTTATGCAATTCAGCAAATAATCCGAAGAAAGAACGGATGAACATTCAGATGCTTGTGCAGATGCAGGCAGATGGAATTGTGATCATGACCAACAGCGATCGGACCGGAAAGAAGATTGCAGAATGCGGACTTCCGGTTGTCGTGATGGACAGAAAGCTTTCTAAGGGACGGGAAATCGCATTTATCGAATCAGATCATTACAAAGGCGGAAAACTTGCGGCAGAGCATCTGATTGAATGCGGCTGTCAGCATATTGTGTGCCTGCGGGGACCGATGAAGTTTTCCAGCGGGCAGCAGCGTTATCAGGGATATGAGGATGTGTGCAGAAAGTATGGAAGAAAAGCTGTCTGGATCGACTGTGATTATGATTACGATGCCGGACTTGCGGCAGCAGAAGAACTGATTCGCAGATACCCGGATACCGATGGAATCCTGGCGAGCAATGACATGGCGGCAATGGCAGTCTATAAGGTGCTTCATCAGAACGGGCGAAGAGTCCCGGAAGATGTACAGCTGGTCGGATTTGACAATATTGAGTTCAGCAGGAGAATGACACCGGAGCTGACGACCATTTCCCAGCCCATTGAAGAAATGGGAAAACTGGCAGTACAGATGATCATCCATCATGGAGAAGAGATTTCGTATCAGAAAGAAAATATATTTGATGTTGAGCTGATCAGGCGTCAGACGACGAAAAAGAAAGGAGAAGCAGAATGAAACTGGCAGTAGTAGGAAGCATTAACATGGATATGACGGTGACCGCAGAGCGGATTCCGCTAAAAGGGGAGACACTTCGAGGAGACAGCCTTCATTATATTCCGGGAGGGAAAGGTGCGAATCAGGCGGTTGCTATGGCAAAGCTCGGAGCAAAAGTGGAGATGTTCGGATGTGTTGGAGATGACGCAAATGGTACCCGGTTATTGGAGAATTTCAAGAAAGTCGGTGTAGAGACGGGACATATCAAGGTTTTAGAGGGAGTTCCGACAGGGATTGCTATGATCACAGTCGGAGAAAATGACAATACGATCATCGTGGTTCCGGGAGCAAACGGGAAAGTGGACAGAGATTATATTGACAGGATCAAAGAGGAGCTGAAGACTTTTGATATGGTTGTGCTGCAGCAGGAGATTCCGCTGGATACGGTGTATTATGTTGTAGATTTCTGTTATGACAATCAGATTCCGGTAGTGTTAAATCCGGCTCCGGCGTCAAACGTTCCGTTGGAAGTGATCGAAAAAGTGACGTATGTAACACCAAATGAACATGAAGCGGTCCTGATTTTTGGAGAGGAGTATTCTACAGAGGACTTGTTAAGAGAGTATCCGGAAAAACTGATCATCACACAGGGCTCCAGAGGTGTGATTACTTGTTTGAAGAATGGAGAAATCTTGAGTGTACCGGCGAGAAAAGCGAATGTGGCAGATACGACCGGGGCAGGAGATACGTTAAACGGTGCGTTTGCCCTGCAGAGAGCAAAAGGAGCGGATATGGAGACAGCACTTCGGTATGCGAATGTGGCAGCCAGCTTATCCACAGAAAAATTCGGGGCACAGAGCGGAATGCCGATGGCACAGGAAGTCGAAGAAGAATTGGAAAAGCTGGGAGGAAGAGCATGAAACAACAGGGGATTTTAAACAGTGATATTTCCAGAGTGCTGTCTTATATGGGACATACGGACACAATCTGCATTGGAGACTGCGGACTGCCGATCCCGGATGAGACAGAGCGGATCGATCTGGCCGTAAAATTCGGACAGCCGTCTTTTATGGATGTGTTGGAAGAAGTCGGGGCAGATATGAAAGTAGAGAAGATCATACTGGCAGAGGAGATGAAACTTCAGAATCCGGAGATACTCCGTCAGATCGAACAATTTTTTGCAAAGCATGAAACGGGTTTCAAACCGGAGATACAATTTGTTTTGCACAGTGATCTGAAAAAAATGACAAAAACATGCAAGGCGGTTATTCGAACCGGAGAGACAACGCCTTATGCAAATATTATTTTACAGTCGGGTTGTATTTTCTAAGAGAGGAGAGCAGCTTATGGAAATTGAAATGAGAGGGATCAACAAGTCTTTTGGGAACAATGCCGTGTTGAACAATGCCGGATTTGTACTCAGTACCGGAGAAATTCATGCATTGATGGGAGAAAACGGTGCGGGAAAATCGACGTTGATGAAGATTTTGACAGGTGTTTATACAAAAGATGCGGGGCAGGTGATCGTGGACGGACAGGAAGTCTGCTACAAAAATGCCAGAGAAGCAGAAAAAGCAGGGATTGTATTTATCCATCAGGAACTGAACGTGTTATTTGATCTGACAGTAGAAGAAAATATGTTTCTCGGCAAAGAAATCAAAAAGAAGTGCGGTGTATGTGACAAAAAAGCAATGCGCCGGGAAGGAGAAAAAATCTTGAAACGCCTTGGCGTAGAGATCGATCCTGGACAGCGGATGGAAGAGCTTTCCGTAGGACAGCAGCAGATGGTTGAGATTGCAAAGGCGCTGATGGCAGATGCCAAAGTCATCATTATGGATGAACCGACGGCAGCGTTGACGCAGAGTGAGACCAGGGTACTGTTTGAAGTGGCCAATGGGCTTCGGGAAAAAGGCGTATCCATTGTTTATATTTCGCACCGGATGGAAGAGATTTTTGAACTGTGCGACCGGATTACGATCCTGAGGGATGGAACTTATATCGACACAAAGAAGATTTCTGAGACAGATATGAATGATGTAGTCAAAATGATGATCGGAAGAGAGATTGGAGAGCGGTATCCGCAGCGGAACGTAAGCATCGGTGATCGTGTTCTGGAAGTAAAAAATCTGACCTGTCCGGGCGTATTTGAAAAGGTTTCTTTTGAAGTGCATGCAGGGGAAGTGCTGGGAGTATCCGGATTGATGGGAGCCGGAAGAACGGAGATCATGCAGGCAATCTTTGGAAATATGCCGCATGTGACGGGAGAGATTTTTCTGAATGGAAAACAGATTGAGAACAAAACGCCGAAACAGGCAATGAAAAACGGAATCGGATTTATCACAGAAGACCGGAAAGTAGAAGGGCTGATGCTGGAAGAGAGCATTATGAAAAATATTTCTCTCGCAAATCTGAAGCGTATTTCCAGACACGGGGTGATCCAGAGAGAGAAAGAAAAAGAGCTGGTCAAAAAGGGGATCGAGGAGTTACATATCCGGTGTTTTGGACCGCAGCATGAATGTAATAACTTAAGCGGTGGAAACCAGCAGAAGGTTGTATTTGCAAAATGGATGTACACGAATCCGAAAGTGTTGATTCTGGATGAACCAACCCGCGGTGTGGATATTGGGGCAAAAAAGGAAATCTATAGTATTATCAATGATCTTGCCGCAAAGGGAGTGGCGATTATTATGGTATCTTCCGAACTGCCGGAAGTGCTCGGAATGTCTGACCGGGTAATGGTAGTAAGAGAAGGTCTGGTGAGAGGATTTTTAAGCAAAGAAGAGGCAAATCAGGAAAATATTATGATTCTGGCGACAGGAGGAAATCTCAATGAATAAGAAAAAAGCGGCAAATTATATACAAGATCTGGGAGCGCTGATCGCGCTTGTATTGTTAATTGTTGTGATCGGAGCAATCAGTCCGGAATTCCGGACAGTGGGGAACTTCTTATCACTGCTTCGACAGTCTTCTATTAACGGGCTCATCGCATTTGGTATGACTTGTGTCATTCTGACAGGCGGGATTGACCTGTCTGTAGGTTCGGTACTTGCTCTGACGACGGCATTGTGTGCAGGATTTATTTCAGGCGGAATGCCGGTGGGACTGGCAATGATCCTGGCGCTGGTGATCGGAACCGGATTTGGATGTATCAGTGGATTTCTTGTAACAAAAGGCAGATTACAGCCCTTTATTGCAACGTTGATCACAATGACCGTGTTCCGTGGACTGACGATGATCTATATGGATGGAAAACCGATCTCCAACCTGGGAGACAGCTTTACACTGAAAGTGGTAGGAAAAGGAAACTTTTATCACATTCCGATTCCGGTCATCTTGTTTTTACTGATTTTTGTGATCTTCTTATTCGTACTGCAGAAAACAACTTTCGGACGTCATATTTATGCGACAGGAAGCAATGCAAAAGCAGCCAATCTGGCAGGAGTCAATATTGACCGCACAAAACTGGCAGCTTATGCGATTTCCGGATGTATGGCGGCACTTTCCGGGTTGATTTTATTATCCCGTCTTGGTTCTGCACAGCCGACACTGGGAGAAGGATATGAACTGGATGCGATTGCAGCCGTAGCGCTTGGCGGAACGAGCATGAACGGAGGACGCGGAAAAATCTGGGGAACATTCATCGGTGTTTTGATCATTGCAGTGTTAAATAACGGATTGAATATCCTGGGAGTATCTTCTTATTATCAGGATGTGGTAAAAGGAATTGTAATTTTGATCGCGGTATTGTCTGACAGAAGACGATAAGAGAGGAGAGTGCGGTATGAGAATGAAGAGAGTTGTAAGCATACTGGCAGCGGCAGTTCTGGTGTTTGGATTGACAGGATGCAATGCCATTACGATTGACGGAGAAACGGAAAACGCATCAGGTGAGATGTCCGGAAACGGCAGTATTGGATTTTCCGTTTCCACCTTGAATAACCCATTCTTTGTCACATTAAGTGAAGGTGCAAAAGAAAAGGCAAAAACAGAAGGGGAAAAACTGATCGTGGTAGACGCCGGGGATGACGCGGCAAAACAGACCAGCGATATCGAAGATCTGATCTCAAAAAATATCAGTGTCCTGATCGTAAATCCGGTGGATTCTGATGCAGTTGCACCGGCAGTGAAGGACGCGGTTTCAAGAGGAATTAAAGTGATTTCAGTAGACCGTGGTGTAAACGGAGTAGACGTAGACTGTGCCATTGCTTCCGACAATGTGGAAGGTGCGAAAATGGCAACAGAATATATGGTATCACTTCTTGGAGAAAATGCAAAAGTAGCAGAACTGGAGGGCGTTTCCGGCGCCAGTGCAACGATCGAGCGAGGAAAAGGATTCCATTTGGTGGCAGATGAAAAGCTGAATGTTGTTTCCAAACAGACCGCGAATTTTAACCGTTCCGAGGGAATGAGCGTGATGGAAAATATGCTGCAGGCAAATTCTGCAATTCAGGGTGTATTTGCACATAATGATGAGATGGCACTTGGAGCAGTGGAAGCAGTTGGAAACAAGAAAATCCTGGTAGTTGGTTTTGATGCGACAGACGATGCAGTCGCAGCAGTCAAAGTAGGGAAAATGGCAGCAACCGTGGCACAGAAACCGAATCTGATGGGAGAGACAGCAGTTGAGACCGCGATTCAGATTTTGCAGGGAGAAACAGTGGAAAAAACCATCCCGGTGGAAGTGGAGCTGATTACAAAGGATACTGCACAATAGAAGAAAATCGTAAAAATCGTCTTTTGCTTGAGGAAAGTGAAAGGCGATTTTGGGATTGGGATTTTGCATAAAAAAGCTGGCAGTGTTTGTGTAAGGAGAACGATCGGTTGAATTAAAATTGATTTTTATAAGAAGATGTTTGAGTAAATGCAGACTATTAGAGAAGGGCTGCACGGGCAACAGGGAATTGAAATATCAGTAAGAATATGATAACACTTCAAGTAGAACAACCGTGTTACAGGGTGGATGACCTCTATTTTACATAGAATGGGGGGGCTGATGAACGATAATAAAAATCACTTTGATTTTAAAGACCTTATGGCCGTTGGAATGTTCATTTTATCACTACTGACATTCATTTACATGATTTGTCACTGATGATTTAAGCCATAGAAAAACCACCCTCAAAATGATATGATACTTTGGCGAGTGAGGGTGGTATTTTCTATGTACATTCTTTAATTGGTCAACCCCTTGTGGGCGGTTGTTCTTTTTGCATTTTCAATATAGCACATCTGCATCAATTCTGTAAGGCAATAGGTTACAATTTACATGATTTCTTCGATATATTTCTACTGATTCTGCAGAAATGTCATAGAACATCTTCGTGCAATTCTCCATTATCCATTTTCAAAACTGCTGAATATTTTTTCATATTTTCACGAGAGAGTCTGTGAGTCACGCTGATACATGTGATATTTTCCAATGATAAAATGCTGTTTTCTACATCATTTGCGGTTTGTTCATCCAATGCCGATGTTGCTTCGTCCATTAGCAGGATATCTTTTCCACTCAGTAATGCTCTGGCGATAGCAAGCCGTTGACATTCCCCTCCTGAAAAGTTACTACCGTTTTCTTCAATGATTGTATCAAGTCCTTGGGGCAAATGTTCCATTACTTCCTTTAATCCAGCTTTTTTAATAACTTCTGAAATTTCGTTTTCTGTGTATGATTTCCACAGAGTAAGGTTATTTCGAACACTATCATTGAATAAAAAAGTTTTTTGATGAATCATAGCCAGTCTGTCTGGAAGAGCTGCGATTTCATCTGTACAAATCTCTCCTTCGAATTCCGGATAATATCCTGCAAGGAGTTTTAATAGTGTGCTTTTTCCGCTTCCGCTTTTTCCGAGAATCGCGTATTTCTTTCCTTTTTCAAAAGTGGCCGATACATTTTTTAAGATAGTTCTGTCATCGTACTTGAAACTTACATTTCGTAGTGAAATATGTTTTTTGAGTTTGTGTCCTGTTTTTTTCTCATGGATTTCAGGATGAGAAAGAGTATGCAAAGTATCCAATACAGGTCTGGCAGACTTTAGTTCGCTAATCTTTGCAGAAAGCTCGAAGGCAGGAGAAATCACTTGTCCGGTAAGCTGAGTGACTGCGACAATACTGCCAATCGTAATATATCCTTTGACTGCGAAAAATCCAGCCAACCCCATAATAAAGAATTGCACAACGACAGATGAAAGCGTAGTTACCCCATATACACCAGCCATCAAAGATGAAAAATGCTCTTTTCTACGTTCTAATTTTTGAGCTGCAATAGAAAACTTATGAAGCATCTGCTCTTCTGCATGGTACGTCTTTACCACTTCATAACCATTAAGAAGGTCTGAGACTGTTTCATTGTAGGCTGTTGTAGATTCCATGACCATTTGTTGTGTTTTTCCAAGTACTTTATTGAAAAAATTTGGCAATAAGCTGGGTATTGACATCGCTATAATGGAAACAACAGCAATAATAGGATTCATGTATAAAAGGAGAATAACAGCAAATACAATACAAATAATAGAGTCTAAAATGGAAATACGGTTTTGCAGCACTTTTTCTTCAATGATAGAAAAATTTTGGTTGAATGTGGTAACATAGGATGCATTTCCTGTATTTTCATAATCAGAGATATTTGCTTGTAAAGTACCTCTTGCTAATATATTACGCATCTCGAGCAAACATTTTCTGATATAGCAAGCTTTGTACCGATTGGATAAAAAGATCAGTATGCCTAAACATACAGCGTAAAGAATGCTGATCAGTAAAGTCTTTTGCAAATAGTAGGTATTTCCACTAGTAATAGAAATTTGTGCTGCATCAATTAACGCATTTAATAAAATCGCGACGCCTACAGTTGCTATATTTACTAACAATTCTAAAAAAAACAGCAGGATGTTTTCCCATTTTATTTTTTTCATCATCTTGACACCTCCCTTCGACAAGTAAATTGTAAAGGGAAGAATGCGGCGTTTCCATATCGAGCCATGTATAGTTTTAATTTACATCGTTTGTTAAGTTTTCTGCTAAATATTCTTGAGCCAAATCTGCGATTTCTTTTTTCCCGATCAGGCGCATATAGGGAATCAGAGATTGTATACGCATACGACTTTCTTGTTTTTTTTGCATATGATTCAGTATTTGGGCAATACTAAATTCAATTTCCGGAAGGAGAAACTGTTCTGTTCCGGAAATACTGAGATTCTCTGCTTTTGTTGCATAGAGAAGCGCTTCTTGATATCGTCCTTCATCCTTCAGAATTTGACTTAGATTATGCGCTAAATTGATCTGAAGAACCTTATAGTCAGAAAGGCGGCTATGGCTGTGTTCCAGGGCAAACAGAGTTTCCTCACCAATGCGAATCGCTTCTAAATTTTTACCTGTCATATATTTTGCAGCTGTCAGCATGACAAGAATATTAGCCTCCGTAGGGGAAAACAACTCCCTGCGAAAATCGTTGAAGTCGATATTTGGTTTCGTCAGATGGAGTGCGCTTGTTAATTCATCTTCCATTTGCTTGTCTGCAGCACCATCATGCATACGAATTGCCACATGAATCATTTTGGTGTACTGGAGATTAGCGATGTCCATTTTTTCAGTAGAAAGCTGCTGTAATGTCTTTTTTGCCTGAATAAATTCACCTGCGGATACTTGTTCACTGATTTCATCTAAAGTTTGGCGTAAGGATGACTGACACTCGTTTTCATAATAAATATTGCAGAGCTGATAAGTACTTGTGCCAAGGCGTGCAAGGAGTTGTTCTAAAACTTTTCCCGATGGCATTTGTTTTCCGTTTTCTATCCTTGAGATAGAAACAGGGGAGCAAATACCATCTGCCAATGCCTCTTGTGTCAGTCCAGATTTTTTACGTAAATGATAGATTGTTTCACCTAATGTATTTTTTTCCATAAGTTTCTGTATTGCTCCTAATAATTTATTCTAATGGATAGAATTGTATCATTGAAATATTCACTGTTCAATGATGTATTTGTTGTTCAATTTTCCATATTGAATTGTAAATATCTTGTTCCTTGAAATGTCAATTTTCCTTCATCGCCCTCTGTAAGCTTTCCGTACTCTGAGCCGGATACAGACATCTCTATTCTGTCACCGCTTTCCACTTGAAAAGTGACATAATAAGTAGTACTGGATGTTGTATGATATCCATGAGCTCCTGAGGTATCTCCAGCGTTTGGATGATTTTGATACGTGGTATTCTGGCGTTTTGCAACGATTCTTGCTGATACAGTTAAACGGGGAGAATTATTGTTTTTATGCCAAGTAGAAATCCCCTTTGCAAAAGTGAATATAATCATTATAAAGATTAGTATGAAGATCACAGGAAATAACAATTCTATTATATTGAACATATTTTTTCTCCTTATTGTAATTTTGATTTATCAGTTCCATTTATAAAAATATCTGTGACTATTTTTCCGGCGGCAAGTGCAGATCCAGCATTCGCACACCCAATGGATTTCCTCTCTGACATACAACAAATTCTGTTCCGGACTCTTCCATTTCATACAACTCTTCAGTAACAGGAAATTCAAAAGCTGTTCCGTCATCCAACTGCACAGTCAAAGAATATTCCAGAGAATCATCGTCATCGTCTTGTTCTATATTTCGTTCCAGTACTTTTGCCGGATAGTGGGTTTCCTCTCCACACAGGGCAAAATTACCGGCATACATCATCGGTTCTGCCACCAACAGGAGTGACAGACCGATCATGAAAAGCCCTTCTCCACGCAGACGTTTTGGAGTGCGAAGAACAAAGGCGATGATAAAGATTGCGCCAAGTCCAAACCAGAATGCCAGTGTGTACCATTTTTCTTCCATAATCAGTACTTGCTCCAGACCGTAGTGAAATACTGACATCAGCCACAATGCAGGAAGCAAAACCAGAGGGAGAGAAATGCGGATATGGTGAGACTGCCATTCTGCAGTGGCGCCTTTTTGCTTTCCGTTTAGTGTCAGGACAGGCGCAAACGCCAGATAATATACAATCAATGGAAGGGGAGAAGCTGCCATCAGGTAGATGGTCTGGCTGAACTTCAAGGCTCCTGCGATGAAAAAGAAAAGCGGAATGATACTGCCGGCCCAGAAGAGTGCCAGTACCAGCCATTTCCCAAGTCGGATTTCTTTTAGGTGGCTGTGAAGTCTGGTTGTATATTCTTCCCGCCATTGAATGACAGGTTCGATTCCTTCTTCCTGCTGAATCTGTTGTTCTTTTAACTTTGTTATCTCAAGCGGAATCTCTCTGGATTCGACCCAGTCCGCCAGTTTGTCTACGCCGCGCATATTACGTTCGATCGCGAAAATTTTCTTTTTGTCCGCATTTAAAAACTGAATGGAGTCATTGGCTCCGAAGCGGATGGAAAATCGCTGTCCGGGAAGAAGTTCACGTTTGCGTCCCCAGCTTGTCATATAAGTCAGACTTCCGTTTTCAAAAACGTACAATCTGCGGTTTTTTCCGGCCAGCAGCATCCAGATCTCGCAGATGAGAAGTCCCAGTCCAATCAGAAACATAATCAGACCAAATGGAACATCCAGAGGAGGCTGGACGCAGTATCCGAAAGCAATCAACAAAAGAAAAAGTGCCAGTGGCCAGACAATAAACGCTAAAACAGAAACGAAAAGCCGCTCCTAGATACAAATGACAGGACGGGAATGTTCCGGCAGTTTTGGAGCACGACAAACCAGCAAGGCGATACCGGACAGAAGAATGCTCACATGCATCACAATTCCCAGTGCAATCCCGACAGAAAGGGCATCCCCCATATAAAACAGTGTCATAAACAGTCCCAGGAGACTGTACAAAATGATCACAATACCGGAAAGGAGTGCCGGCCATTTACGAGGTGGTTTGACCACTCCTTCTGGATTCGGGGAGAACGTCATGGACTGATCTGCTGTATCGGATATTTTTCCATCCTCATCGTCTGTCTCCGGAATTTCCGATGGAAGTGACTCTGTCTCCAGATTTGCTCCGCCTTCCTGCAGATAAAGGATAAATCGTTCCATTTCTTCATAGAGATTGTCATCGTTTTTTTCCAAAAGCTCCTGTACGGTCTTTCCATCTTCGAGAAAGCAGGTACGAAAACCGTCTGCCCGGATTTCACCGTTTTTGCACTTTACAGTCAAAAGCCCGGGAGCGTATGTGATATCACAATCGCTATAATTAGACTGCAGACGCTGATAAATAGAATTCAGGTGATTCATATAGTGTGCCCTCCTTTGTTAGGTTGTTTGTTTTTGTATTGTATCATATTGCAATAAAAAAGTGGAGAAATGGATATAAAATTGGCAAAAATGACGGAGAAATAGTTGCTGTTGTCCAGTCCATAAAAAGCGTGTTAAAATAAACTGGTTAGAAATATTTTAGATGATAAAGGAGCTTGTATGAGGCGTAATGTAGATTTAAATGAGATTTCAGATGGAAAATTATATACTTCAAATGATATGGTAAAGGCAGATTGTTATGAGTGTCAGGGGTGTTCGGCATGCTGTCGCGGAATGGGGAAATCTATTATTCTGGATCCCATCGATCTGTTTCATTTGAAACAGGCAACCGGAAAGGATTTTGCCGGGCTTCTGAATCAGGAGATCGAGTTAAATGTAGTAGATGGTATGATCCTTCCAAATTTAAAAATGGATCCTAAGACGGATGCCTGTCCGTTTCTGGATGAGAACGAAAGATGTGGGATTCATGCGTTTCGGTCGGGAATCTGCCGACTGTTTCCGCTGGGAAGGCTGTATGAAGAAGAGGGATTTCGATATTTTCTTCTGACAAAAGAATGCAAAAAAGAGAACCGCGGAAAGGTGAAAGTGAAAAAATGGCTCGGAATTACCAACCTGAAAGCTTATGAGCAGTACATTTCAGACTGGCACCAATTTCTTCTGACTTGCGAAGAGTCAATAGGAGAGCTGGAAAAAGAGAATATCCAGATCCTTACGACGTATATTCTGCGATTGTTTTATCAGACTCCATACGAAGCAGAGGATGACGGGTCATTTTATCAGGAGTTTTATCAGAGAAGAGAACAAGTGCGAAAGACGCTTGGAATTTAGAAAGAGAGGAGGTCTGGCAGTGGAAGGGGAAAAACTACAGATTTTAAAAACATATTTTGGATACGATTCATTTCGTCCGGGACAGGAGGAGATCATCGATCAGATTTTAGGCGGAAGAGATGCGCTTGCCATCATGCCGACCGGGGCAGGAAAATCTCTTTGCTATCAAGTTCCGGCGCTGATGCTTTCGGGGATCACCATTGTAATCTCACCGTTAATTTCTCTGATGATGGATCAGGTAAAAGCATTGAACGAAGCAGGGATCCATGCGGCGTATATCAACAGTTCGCTGACAGAAAACCAGGTTGCAAAGGCTTTGGAATTTGCAAAAGCGGGACGATACAAAATCGTCTATGTGGCGCCGGAGCGTCTGGAGACTCCAAGGTTTCTCGACTTTGCCTGTCATGCCGAAATCTCTATGGTGACGATTGACGAGGCACACTGTATTTCTCAGTGGGGACAGGATTTCAGACCGAGTTATGTGCGGATTGTTTCATTTATCCGCCAGCTTCCTGTCCGTCCGATCGTGACAGCCTTTACTGCCACGGCAACAAAGCGTGTACAGACAGACATCCGGGAAGTACTGAAGCTGCAGAATCCTTATGTGGCAGTGACAGGATTTGACCGGGAAAATCTGTATTTTGAGGTGCAGAGAACAAAAGAGAAAAAAGAAAGAATCCGGGAGTATCTGGAAAAACATTCGGATGAAAGCGGAATTATTTACTGTGCCACAAGAAAGAATGTGGATGAACTTTACCTGTTTCTGGAAAGTGCGGGATTTTCAGTGGGCAGATATCACGCGGGAATGGGCAATGAGGCAAGAAAGAGCAGTCAGGAGGATTTTATTTACGATCGGATCCAGGTGATGATCGCAACCAATGCGTTTGGAATGGGGATTGATAAGTCCAATGTCCGGTATGTCCTGCATTACAATATGCCCCAAAGTCTGGAAAATTATTATCAGGAAGCGGGAAGAGCCGGACGGGATTCGGAGCCGTCAGAATGCATCATTTACTATTCGCCTCAGGACGTCGTTATCAATCAGTTTCTGCTGGAAAGCAAGGAAAACTATGGAGAATACACAGCGGAAGAGATGCAGAATATCCAGGTGCAGGATCGGGAGCGGCTTCAGAAGATGACAACCTACTGTACGACTACGGGATGCCTGCGAAATTATATTCTCGGTTATTTTGGGGAACAGGCAAAAGAGCTCTGTGGAAACTGCTCCAACTGTCTGGAGGAACTGGAAGAGATGGATGCAACAGAAGCGGCAGCAGATGTGATTGAATGCGTCCGTGAGTCCGGGCAGAGATTCGGGGTGAACATGATAGCAGGCACGCTGCTCGGCGAAAATACTGCAAAAATCCGAAATTACCGGATGAACGACAATCTTTGTTATGGAAAACAAAGCAAAATCGGACAGGAACGCATCAAAGAGATCATTCAGGCGATGCTGGAGCGAGGCTATCTGTGCCAGACGAAAGATAAATACGCATTACTGAAGCTCACAGATACATCAGAAGAATTGCTTCAAGGGACGGATCCGTTTGTGATCGCATACAGAAAAGCGGAAGTACAGAAAACATCTGCAAGGCGAGGTGTGAAAGGACTGGGAGACCTGAGTGAAAAAGCGCAGCATCTGTTTGAAGAACTCCGAAAGCTGCGCAGCGAACTGGCAAAAGAAAAATCCATTCCGCCGTATATGGTGGCATCTGATAAGACGCTTCATGATATGTGCGTGAAAATCCCTCTCACAAAAGAAGAAATGCTGACAGCTAACGGGATGGGCGCCAGAAAACTGGAACAGTATGGGGAGGCGTTTTTATACTGCATTCGTGATATTACGAATGGAGATAAGGAGGCATACGGAGCCGAGGAAACGAACTATGGTGCTTCAGAGATTCCGCTGACAGAGCGGGCAAAAAAAGGAAGAAAAGAGGCATTTCATCTGACAGAGGAAATGGAACAGCAGATCGCTTTTGTCACGGAGACGACAATCAGCGAATTCGTGGCATCTATCAATGCACTGCGGGATGAAAAGACGATGAAGCGTCTGACGATCAAATCCATTACTGAGGAACTTCTGGCAGAAGGGTATCTGGAGCAGAAGTTCTGGAACGGATACAGCAGAACCTTTCTGACAGAAAAAGGAGAAGCGCTGGGCATCCGGGCAGAAGAGAGGGAAAGTCAGAACGGAAATCTGTACGATGTCTTTTTATACGGGGAAAAAGCTCAGCAGTATGTGGTAGAGTTATTAAAAAGAAACACTACAGCGGACTGATTCCGGCAAATCCGCTCCAGATACAGGACAGTGTAAATAAAATTCCAAAAACGGAAGTAAAATATAAAAATAACAGTTTCCCCGTATTGTGAGACTCGCTGCTGCAGATGCGGGGAATGGAGCGGTATTTTCGAAGCAGGAGCACAATTCCAAGGATGACGAGCAGATTGGTGATCACATTGTACAGGATATTTCCGCTGTTGCCAGGCATTATGCCTGCAATACGGGGCAGAACATCTCCCAGGATCAGATTGTTGGAAATATGCAAAAGGAGACTGTACCAGATCGAGTATTCCATAGCGATATATCCAAGGATCAGTCCGGCAGCCATTGCAAAAGGAATCTGTGCAAAATTTCCGTGCATGAGAGCAAAGGCAAGTGAGGAGGCCAAAAGTGCGAACCACTTGCCGAAAGGCTCCAATGTCTTTAAAACAGCACCGCGGAAAATGAATTCCTCGATCAGCGGAGCAGCAAATCCGGAGTAGAGAAGCATAGAGATCGTAACAGAGCCTCCCGTAGCAGCTTCCAGAGAACGCGCAAATGTAAAACCGAAGTGCTGTGCTCCCATTTCCATAAGTACATAAAGAACGGAAGAAGCGTTCTGTGCGATCATAAAAATCCCGAAAAAGCTGAGAAATTTTCCCGGGCTCATATGAGAATGTACCGGAAAAATCTGCGTACGGAAAAAGGAAGGTCTGCGCCATATGACAAAGATCCCGAGACAGAGAAAGCCGGAGATCAGATACCAGACAGCTCCGTCATTAAAATGTTCGTCAACCGGAAACAGCCGGTACATCGCCATCATGATCAAAAAAGTGAGTTGGCCAAATAAGATCTTGTAAAGAAAAATCATACCGTTTGTTTTATTAAATTCACGTCGAATCCATCGTTTTTCAAATTTATCCATAAAATCACCTTGTCAAATCAAATTATTTTCTACATTTGTTCCTTATCATATCATGGATTTTTCTTTTGAACAGCAAATTCACAGAAAGTTCTTCTGATTTCCTGTAAAAATTTACTTGAAAATAATTATCAATTATGGTAGCATCACTTTGTTAGTTGAGACTATTGAAAAATAGATGATAAAAACTTTTGGTAGAAGTGAAAAAAGGAGAGCGTATGAGAAAAAACCCATTGAAAATGTTATGGCTGGCAGCAGCGTTTTTATGTCTTGGAATCGGAGCAGTGGGAGTGATCCTGCCGATTTTGCCGACAACTCCATTCTTGCTGGTGGCATCTTTTTGTTTTGCAAGAGGATCGGAAAGATTTCACAAGTGGTTTATGGGGACGAAGCTTTACAAAAATCATCTGGACAGCTTTGTAAAGGAGCGTGCCATGACATTAAAGACAAAGCTGTGTATTCTGCTTCCGGCATCCGCAATGCTGATGTGTGCATTTTTTATGATGAGCAATCTGCCGGGGCGTATTTTTATTCTTCTGCTGATCCTTTTTAAATATGTATATTTCTTTACAAAAATCAAGACGATCAGAATTGAGGCGGCTTAAATGAAAGATATAAAAAAGAGTCAGCAAGTGCAGAACAAACGGGAAAAAGAAAAGCAGATCGTGGATCTGATGATCCACCTTTATTGCCGGAAAAAACATAAAACTGTGGAAAAACATCATGGACTGTGCGAGGAGTGTGAAAAACTCAGAGACTATGCCGCAATGCGTGTGGATAAATGTCCGTTTATGGAGACAAAGACATTCTGCAGTAACTGCAGGGTACATTGTTACAAGCCGCAGATGAGAGAAGAAATTCGAAATGTGATGCGGTTTGCCGGACCGAGAATGTTATTTTATCATCCAATCATGGCAATCCGGCACGTGATCACTTCTGCAAAAGAAAAAAAGAGAATGGGAAGGAAAGAAACATATGATTAAGACGAGACTACTCAAGCTGTTGAAGGGCTCGGGAAAATATATCGGAGCTAATATTTTCTGGCAGTGGATCGCACTGCTGTTTCAGATCGCAGCAGTGTTTGCGGCAGGAAATATGATCCAGCAGCTGTTTGAAAAAACATTGGATCAGCAGGTGATGCTGCAAACGGCAGGAATTGTGATCCTGGCAATCTGTGCGCGTTTTCTGTGCGAAAAAGGAGCTGCATATGCCTCTTATCGGGCAAGTGCGGATGTAAAGACGGTTTTAAGAAAGCAGATTTATGAGAAGCTGCTGCGTTTGGGAGCGGCCTATAAAGAAAAGGTATCTACTTCCGAGGTGGTTCAGGTGTCTGCGGAAGGAGTCGAGCAGCTGGAGATTTATTATGGGAGATATCTTCCGCAGCTGTTCTACAGTCTGCTTGCACCGATCACATTGTTTGCGGTATTGTCACCGATCAGCATCAAGGCATGTATTGTGCTTCTTGTATGTGTACCGCTGATTCCGATGTCGATCGTGGCAGTACAGAAATTCGCAAAGAAACTGCTGAGCAAATACTGGGGAATCTATACAGAACTTGGTGACAGTTTCTTAGAGAACCTGCAAGGACTCACAACCTTAAAGATTTATCAGGCAGATGAGCAAAAAGCCAAAGAAATGGACGACGAATCAGAGCGGTTTCGTAAGATCACGATGAAAGTGCTCACTATGCAGCTTAATTCTGTCAGTGTGATGGATATTGTAGCATATGGCGGAGCAGCAATTGGAATGATTGTGACTGTCAAAGAGTATCTGGCAGGAAATGTATCACTCGCAGGGGCGTTTACGATTATTCTGCTTGCATCTGAATTTTTCATTCCACTGCGTTTGCTGGGTTCTTTCTTCCACATTGCCATGAACGGAATGTCGGCAAGTGACAAGATTTTTAAGATTCTGGATATGGAAGAGCCAAAACGGGGAGAGCACGAGATTGAGGGCGAACAAATGGACGTCACACTGCAGCATGTGGAATTTTCCTATGAGCCGGAGCGAAAGGTATTACGGGATATTTCGCTGACCATACCATCCGGAAAATTTGTCTCTCTGGTGGGTCTGTCCGGTTGTGGAAAAAGTACCATTGCGGCACTTTTGACAGGGAAGAATCGTACATTTTCGGGACAGATCCAGATCAATAATGTACCGATTCAGGAAATCAAAGAGTCCAGTCTGATGGATAAGATCACCTTGGTGAGACATAACAGTTATCTGTTCAAGGGAACGGTAGAAGAAAACCTGAAAATGGCGGATCCATCTGTGTCGAGAGAACAGATGGAAGCAGCGCTCAGGCAGGTAAATCTGTATGAGTTTTTGCAGGCACAAAATGGATTGAATACGATGCTGGAAGAACAGGGAAGTAATTTTTCCGGCGGACAAAGACAGCGTCTTGCCATCGCCAGAGCACTTCTTCATGATACGCCGATGTATATTTTTGATGAGGCAGCGTCCAATATTGATGTGGAAAGTGAGGATCAGATCATGGAAGTGATCCGGGAGCTGGCAAAGACGAAAACGATTCTGTTTATCTCTCACCGGCTTGCAAATGTGGTGGCATCTGATCAGATTTATATGTTGGAAAACGGTCAGATTACAGAGAGCGGCACACATGGAGAACTTATGAAAAAAGCAGGAAGCTATGCAAATATGTATCAGAAACAGCAGGAATTGTGTCAGGTAAGGGAGGGAAGAGCATGAAGCGAAGAAGTGGAATACAGATTATGGGAAAACTGATCGGACTGATCCGTCCCCTGATGCACGTTATGGCAGCAGCGATTCTGCTAGGTGTCACAGGATATCTTTGTGCGATCTTTCTCACCGTACTGGCAGGAGTTGGAATCCTGCAGATTATGGGAATATGGCAGGGAGTTTCTCTGACGACATTGTTTGTCTGCCTTGCAGTGATTGCGGTACTGCGCGGAATTCTGCACTATGGAGAGCAGGCATGCAACCATTATATTGCGTTTAAGCTGCTGGCACTGATCCGTCACAAAGTATTTGCGGTTTTGAGAAAGCTCTGTCCTGCAAAACTGGACGGAAGAGACAAAGGAAATCTGATCTCGATCATCACAACAGATATTGAGCTTCTGGAAGTATTTTATGCGCATACGATTTCGCCGATCGCAATCGCATTCCTGACATCCCTGATCATGGAAATTTTCTTTCTCCGATATCATGTGCTGATCGGTCTGTTCGCCCTTGTGGGATATCTTGCAATTGGAGTTCTGATGCCCATGTGGAATTCCAGACGAGGTTCAGAAAAAGGAATGGAATTTCGTACCCGTTTCGGGGATCTGAACAGCTTCGTTCTGAACAGTCTTCGCGGTCTGGATGAGACGATCCAGTATGGATGCGGAGAAAAACGGGAAGAGCAGATGGAACGCAAAAGTGTGGAACTGGATGCGAAACAGAAAGAAATGAAGAAACTGGAAGGAACACAAAGGGGAGGAACAAATGTCCTGATCCTGATTTTCTCTTTTGGAATGCTGTTCCTTACAACATGGCTGCATCAGCAGGGGGAGATCGGATTTGACGCAGTACTGCTCTGTACGATCCTGATGATGAGCTCTTTTGGACCGGTTGTTGCTCTGTCCAGTCTGTCAAACAATCTGATGCAGACACTGGCAAGTGGAGAGCGTGTGTTATCCCTTTTGGAAGAAGAACCGCAGATTGAAGAAGTATCCGGTCAGGCAACCGCAGAATTTGCAGATATCAATTGTGAAAACATTGATTTTGCTTATGAAGAAGAACAGATTTTAAAAGACTATTCGATCTCGATTTCGAAAGGCAGCCGGATTGGAATCCATGGAAGAAGCGGTTCCGGAAAATCAACGCTGTTAAAGCTGCTGATGCGTTTTTATGATGTACACAGCGGAGTGATCCGAATGGGAGACAGAAAACTGTCCGGTATCAATACAAACGAGCTGCGTGATATGGAAAGCTATGTGACACAGGAGACGTGTCTGTTCCACGATTCAATCGCCAACAACATTGCGATCGCAAAGCCGGGGGCTTCCAGAGAAGAAATCGTAGAGGCAGCAAAAAAAGCATCTCTGCATGAATTTATAGAAAGCCTTCCAAATGGATACGATACGCTGGTCGGAGAGTTGGGAGATACCCTTTCCGGAGGAGAAAAACAGAGGATCGGCGTGGCAAGAGCATTTCTGCACGATGCACCGCTTTTGCTTCTGGATGAGCCGACCAGCAATCTGGATTCTCTGAATGAAAGTATTATCTTAAGATCTCTGAAAAAAATGGGGAAAGACAAGACTGTTATTTTAGTATCCCACAGAGAATCGACCATGGCTGTGGCGGAAAAGGTATATCAGATGGAAAACGGAAGGATTTCATAAGAATCCGGAAAACAGTTTCTTTTTTCGTGATGGTTGGCTATAATAGAAACAGTGAGAGTAAAATGACCGTAACGAAAGGAGAAACATATGAGTCAGTATGACGTGATCATTATTGGAGCAGGTCCGGGAGGAATCTTTGCGGCATATGAGCTGGTGAAAGATGCACCGCAGCTGAAAATTGCGGTTCTGGAAGCGGGAAATCCTCTGGAGAAAAGAAAATGTCCGATTGACGGAGTGAAGGTAAAAAGCTGTATCAACTGCAAGACCTGTGCCATCATGAATGGATTTGGAGGCGCCGGAGCTTTTTCGGATGGAAAATATAATATTACAAACGATTTTGGCGGAACATTGTACGAGTATATCGGAAAAGACACTGCCATTGATCTGATGCGCTATGTGGATGAGATCAATGTGGAATACGGTGGAAAAGGAACCAAGATGTATTCCACTGCAGGAAGCAAGTTCAAAAAGCTGTGTCTGCAGAATAAATTAAAGTTGTTGGAAGCATCTGTCCGTCATCTGGGAACAGATATCAACTATGTAGTCCTGGAAAATCTGTACGCAGAATTAAAAGATAAAGTAGAATTCCGTTTCAATTACTATGTGGACAAGCTGGAGAAGACAGAAAACGGCTATATCGTGACACATGGAGAAGACCGTGATGAATGCGAGAAGTGTATTGTTTCAGTAGGAAGAAGCGGAAGTAAATGGATGGAAGAAGTCTGTCGCGACATGAAGATCCCGACAAAATCCAACCGTGTAGATCTTGGTGTCCGCGTAGAACTGCCGGCAGCAGTGTTCTCCCATTTGACAGATGAACTGTATGAAAGCAAGATTGTATACCGTACAGAAAAATTTGAGGATAAAGTCCGTACATTCTGCATGAATCCATACGGAATCGTAGTAAATGAAAATACAAACGGAATCGTAACTGTAAACGGACACAGCTACGAAGATACAGAAAAGCAGACAGAAAATACAAACTTTGCACTGCTTGTGGCAAAGCATTTCTCAGAGCCGTTTAAAGACAGCAACGGATACGGAGAGAGTATTGCCAGACTGTCCAATATGCTGGGCGGCGGTGTGATCGTGCAGAGATTCGGTGACCTGATCCGTGGAAGACGAAGCACCCATGACAGAATTGAGGATGGATTTGTCAGACCGACACTTGCGGCAGAGCCGGGAGACTTAAGCCTTGTGCTTCCGAAACGAATCCTGGATGGAATTATCGAGATGATCTACGCACTGGATAAGATCGCTCCGGGTACAGCCAATGATGATACTTTGCTTTACGGTGTGGAAGTCAAGTTCTATAATATGGAAGTAGAACTGGATGAACATCTGGAGACCATGTACAAAGGTCTGTACGTGATCGGTGACGGAAGTGGAGTGACACATTCTCTGTCCCATGCATCAGCGAGTGGTGTGTATGTAGCGAGAGAGATTACAAAAGGGTTGTAAAAAGAAAAGTGTACGGGCATTCCAAAAAGAGTGCTTGTACACTTTGTTGTTAAAAAACAATAGAATTCCTCTGCATCTTTTTTGATAAGTACTGCCTGATCAGGCATAGATTGCGTTGTGACATGCTTTTGAATATGGGGGATGTCCCGCTATAATACCCAAAAGCATAAGATAACTTGACAGTCCAGTAAAGAATTACTGGATTTTTTGTATAAATTCTTCGATACTTTTTGATGTAGCTGCAATTTTTAACCAGTTTTTCAGAACAGTTGCATCTGATTCCTCAAAGAGTTTCTTTTCAAGTTCTGGTGGTATAGATCCAAGATCTTCTAAAAAACTGCGTAGCATAGCTCTTTGACCGTTAAGTTCACCTTCTTGTAAACCCTCTCTGCGTCCGGCCGCACGCTCATCTCTCAACATCTCTTCTAAAATCATGAAACGTTCCTCCATTTCACGGCTTTCCTTAGTAAGTTCCTGTAATGTTCGTTTCGCCATAGTTATTTCCTCCATCAGCAGAGGAATTCTATAAGCAAATTATAGCAAATGCTTCGATGAAGTCAAGGTGATTTGCATCAAAAAGAATGTTGGAATTATGTGTTTTAGCAGTATTGAGAAAGGAAGATTCCTACGGATACCAGATTATAAGAGATGTTTCTGATCTGATTGAAATTTCAGAATCCACTTTGTATCCTATTTTGCGAAGATTGGAGATGGGTGGAAAAGTAAAATCCTATACCACACAGTACAATAATCGATTGCGGAAATATTTTCATCTAACAGAAGAGGGAAGACAGTATCTGAAAAATTTTGACAAAGACAGAGCACAGTTGTTAAAAATATTGGATTATATTGCAGAGGAGGATGAGAAATGAAGAAGGAACAGTTTATCAAGAATCTTCGATACAGTCTGAGAAAATTAAAAAAGGATGAACGGGAGAAGTATCTTGCATATTATGAAGAAATAATTTCGGATATGATCGAAAACGGAGTTTCGGAAGAAGAGGCGGTTGCGCATCAGGGAGAGACAAAAAAATCGCAGAAGAAATTTTGCGGGAAAATGCAGTTAAAAGAGAGTTCAAAATTGGCTGGATAGGTTCTGTTTTAATTATTTTGACCCTTTTATCGGGAACTCTGTCCGGATATCTGATGTATCAGGAATATCGTATAAAGTCGGAATTTGCCGAAATCCATACAGAGATCGCCAATGAGACGGTCAGTATTACAGGAGGATCGGACGGTCCGACAAGTGTATTTCTTGCGGGAAAGATTACATTTTGGGTACGTCCCGATATTTTGATTGTAATAACAGTAATGATGGTTATAATTACAATTAGTTATTTTGTTTGTAAAGCGAGAAAAATAAAATTTAAAAGATAAATATATCTGAAAACATTGAATTTTGAATTAAAAAGAGCTACAATTATACTATAAAGTAAGAGGAAGGAGTGTACGGTTATGACGGAAGCATTGATTGGAACATGTATTTTGGCAATTACGACAGTGATATTTGTCTGGGTATGTTCAGAGTATCAGATTTATAACAATGAACATTCAGCAGAGGAAAAATTAAATACCCCGCGGTTGTCGAGCTGGTTTGCAGCACAGAGGATGCGCTTTTGGTTTGCAGTTGATGATGCAAGAGAATATCCGCAGGAAGTGCTGAAGTCAGAGAATAAGACACTGCTTCAAAATGGGCTTGGAAAGCATCATGAAAAACACGAGATTCGAAGCGGGAAGCGCGGAGAACATCATACGATACAGAGTCAAAGAACCTATCGTATGCGGGGAAACTTATAAAAGAGAGATTGTTTTATCACAGAGAAGAGGAGATGTTAAATGCATCTCCTTCATTTAGTTTGTGCGCAAGCACGACGATTGCGCATGGATAGGCGGGGATTGGTGTGAACAGTAACAGGCGCTCATCTGATTGAAAGAAATCTCAGGAAAAAGTTCTTGCAATTCGAAACCTATGCACGTATAATAGATTCGTATGGAGAACGAACGGATATTGAGAGTTCCATGCAAATATTTAACGCAGCAGAAGCTGCATTATTGATTAAGTTAAAAGCTTAAATTTTATAAGTTGGTTACTTTATAACCGGTGCGTAAACAGCACATCAACTTGTGAAACGGTCAATAAGAGTATTAAAAGTAAAATATTTGCTATA
>ERZ507084.111-NODE-111-length-77611-cov-11.4912_pt1 | contig 77611 bp, 74 predicted proteins | sample MGYA00513972_ERZ507084 | MGnify/ENA metagenome assembly ERZ507084
GACTCAGCCAGCCCCCTCACCACACCGGACATGGTCCGTTCCGGACGCGTCCTCCAAACCTCAGTTAAATCTCCATTTGATTTTTACCTCGATTCTGATATAATAATCCTAGTATCAATAAAACAGGAAACCAATGAAAGGAATTACCATGATTACATTAGAAAGAACCAGCGTAATGAATATGGAAAATGCGCTTCGCGGCGCCAGAAACCCGCTGAACAGCTGGAATCGCACGGACAGCTTCTACGATGAGCAGGGCCGTTATATCCTGGGGCCGAATGATTTGAATCTGGCAAAAAAGCTTCGCATGGCCGGCAGCGACCACCGCAAATATGTCCGTCAGATCCTCGTATCTGTAGACATTACAGCCCCGCTCTACTGGTGGAAAGAATATGATACATATAAAATTGCAACTGTGGCAAACTCCTGCAGCACCATGCATAAAATCGCAAGCAAACCGTTTACGCCGGAAGATTTCAGCTGTGACCACATGACACCTGCAACGCAGGAATTTATGCATTCCGTTGTGGACAAGCTGGAAGATATCCGCCTCAGATACCTGGAAACCAAAAGCAAAGATGACTGGTACGATATGATTCAGCTTCTGCCTTCCAGCTATAACCAGCTCAGAACATGCTCCTTCAACTATGAGACGCTGATCAATATTTATTATGCGAGAAAGGATCACAAGCTGGCTGAGTGGCATACTTTCTGTGACTGGATCAAGACTCTTCCCTATGCACAGGAGATCATTATTGCAGAAGGAAAATAAGTGATGCGGCAACGCATAAACAGACCGCACAGCGGCAGTTTTCGGACTGGCACTATACGGTCTGTTTTTTATTCTATATATTAGGATTTCTCCCGTTACCTGTTTATCTGCAGGAACCCTGCATGGATGCTACCGGCATTCCGCCAAATGAAGGAAGTGTCTGGATTCCGTTCTGCCATCCGGCTCCTGTATTACCGTTCTGGCAGCTTCCGCCGAAACAGTCATTGCCGCTCTGGCAGTTTCCGCCGAAACAGTCTGTTCCGTTCTGACAGTTTCCGCCGAAGCAGTCTGTTCCGTTCTGGCAGTTTCCGCCGAAGCAGTCTGTTCCGTTCTGACAGTTTCCGCCGAAGCAGTCTGTTCCGTTCTGACAATTGCTTCCGCTCTGGCAGTTTCCGCCTCTCTGTCCGAAACCTCCTGAAAGCATTCCTGAATTAAATATAATACCGGAGCTGTTTCCCGGAACACAAGTCGTAAACATGGCAGCCTGTGATGTCATTGCCGGCGCTGCGGCAACCATCATGACGGTCAGAGCTGCAGCTGAAAGTAAACGTAATTTCTTCATGGTAAATCCTCCTAGTTGTTTCAAAATTATTACATTTCTGTTACAAAACTATAATATCATAAAATTTTTGGAAGATATACCGGTAAATAATGGTTTCTTTTCTAACTCCTTCCTTTTCCCATGTCAAGAGGGCATCCCGGTATTTCTGCCGGAATAACATGAAGCTCTTTTTCAAAATCTCTAAAGTGCTGTGACTTATAAAAATTGATTCCTCCCTCCACAACCCGTACCTGGCCAAAACCGTTCTGCATCAGAATGCGGGCTGCATTATAAGCCCTGATTCCGACGGAACAGATAACGGCCGTCATTTTATTTTTATCAAGTTCGTCCAGTCTTCCCCGAAGCTTTCCGAGAGGAATGTGGACGGAACCCGGGATGTGGTATTCCAGGAATTCAATCTCCTCCCTCACATCCAGAATCGTCATATCCTGCGCCGGCCGGGAAGCGGACGGCAGCTCGTCAAGTTCTGCACAGCTGATGAATGACACTAATCCGGTGAGAATGTTCTCAGCAGTAAAACCAAGCATATTCACAGGAGCTTTGGCTGAAGAAAAAGGCGGCGCATAGGCGGACTCCAGTTCCTCTAAATCATAAATAGTTCCGTGGCTGCGCATAACCGATGCTATCACGTCTATCCGTTTGTCCGCCCCGTCCGGGCCTACAGCCTGGGCGCCAAACAGCCTGCCGTCTTTGCCGAACAGCATTTTCATATGCAGGACTGTCGAACCGGGATAATATCCCGCATGGGATTTCTGGCTGATCAGAACAGAATAATAATCCTTATTCTTTACCATTCCCATTGCCCTCAGGGTTTTTTCATTAGCTCCCGTAACAGCTGCCGTGTTGTCAAATACCTTGGCAACGGAGGTTCCCATTGTTCCATGGTATTCTTTCCTGTCGCCGGCCAGATTGTCGGCGCAGATTCTGGCCTGTCTGTTGGCCGGCCCCGCAAGCGGTATCATGGCTGGCGTTTGCAGGACAAAATTCTCGACCTCAATGACATCTCCTACCGCATAAATGTTTTCATCGGAAGTCTTCAGAAACCGATCCGTCACAATGCCTCCCCGAGCGTTCACCTTAAGTCCCGCAGCACGGGCCAAAGCGCTGTTCGGCTTTACCCCAATGGAGAGCAGTACCATCTCTGCCCTGATTGTCCGGCCTCCGGCCAGGTTAATTAGGGTGGAGCCGTCATCCCGGGCTACAAATGAAACGACTCCGTCCCCCAGAATCAGTTCCACGCCGTTCATTGTCATATTTTCATGAAGCAGTTCCGCCAGTTCGTAATCCAGCGGCGCCATCACCTGGTTCTGCATTTCAATTACACTTACGCCGATGCCAGCCTTCTGCAGATTTTCAGCCATTTCCAGGCCGATAAAACCGCCTCCTATGACCGCTGCCGTTTCGGGCTTTCTCTCCTCCACTATCCTCTTTATCCGATCCGTATCAGGCACCGTCCAAAGTGTATGAATTCCCTCGCCGTCAATCCCCGGGATCGGAGGAACCACGGGGGAAGAGCCTGTTGCGATCACAAGGTCATCGTAAGGTTCCTCATATGTCTCCCCCGACTTTTTATCAAAAACGGCCAGTTTCTTATTCTCTCTGTCTATTGCAGTCACTTCACTTGATATTCTAACATCAATATCAAAACGCGCTTTCATTGTCTCCGGGTTCATCAGAAGCAGCGCGTTTCTGTCTTTGATAACGCCTCCAACATAATAGGGCAGCCCACAGTTTGCATAGGAAATGTATTCTCCCTTTTCGAATACAATAATTTCCCTGTCATTATCCCTCCTTCTGAGTCTGGCAGCCGCAGTGGCCCCTCCCGCTACTCCCCCGATTATCAATGTCCGTCTTTTCTTATTTTCCATCATCATATCCGCCTTTCAACTTAACTCTATATTGTACGAATCAACTCTTTCATTCGTCCGGTGCCGTTTCCTGCATTTCACCGTTTCCTGCATTTCACCGTCTGCTGCTATTATATTACCGTCTATTACCGGCATTCTGTGATTTAGTCACGTTTCCCCGGCCCTTCTGACCGAATTGACAGGAATCTGGGCGTTTATTATAATAGGAAGGCAGCTTCTTCAATCACCGCCTCATTCTGCGGTCTTTTTCTTTTGCTGCCACATAATAATTTATTATAGGAGGTGCGCCATGAACCCAATGGAACTTTTGCTGATTAAAAATTCCTGTGATACATTTGTAAAAAACCATCCGAAATTTCCGATGTTTTTGAATGCCGTTTATCAAAACGGCCTGGCCGAAGGCAATATTATAGAGCTGTCGGTGAAAACAACGGACGGAAGGACACTTGAGACTAACTTAAAGCTGTCCTCTTCCGATGTCGAGCTTTTACAACAGTTAAATGACATGTTCCGAAACCGGTAAAACATGCTCTACTCTTTAGCTGTACCGATAAAGACTCCCAAGAAGCGGGATTCTCCGCCTGCGGCGGGTCGCTGTAGCGGCATTATTCCCTACCGCCGCAGTGCGTTCCCCCGCAAAGCGGTTTTTATTTACAGGAGAAATATCCTGTTAAGATGTTGGGATCTAAAGGTCTTTTGCCCCCTTTGATACCGGATTGCTCCGCACTGCGTGCTCACACAAGCCTCAAAAAAAGATGCAGGATTCATTTCGAAGTGAATCCCGCATCTTTTTTATCGATGGCGGTGACCTGTACGCAGAGCGGACAGGTTATCGTTAGCAGCGTAAGGTCTCCCCGCTCTTTACCGTTTCAGTTTAATTGTAACAGATGACCGGAATGCCTGTATAGACCAGATCATACAGAATTTTCGCCTTCGCCGGCGGCAGGTTGATACATCCGTGGCTTCCGCCGTACTGATATATCGTGCCTCCGAATTTGCTTCTCCAGTCCGCATCATGAAGACCGATTCCACCGTTGAACGGCATCCAGTAATCCACATGGCTCTCATACTCATAAGTGCCGTCCGCCTGCTTGGCGCCTCTTAAGATTCTGTCCGTCTGCTTGTAGGTGAGGCTGTATATTCCTTCCGGAGTCGTATAGTTTTTCGACACATTGCCCGTGACGCACGGGGCATCCCAAACGATCGCTCCGTCCTTAATCATATAGACATGCTGGCCGCCCAGATCAATCTCCACATAGGTGTTCCCCCAGTCAGGAGCCGTCCTGCTGGCGGCGGAGGCGGTATACTGAGGTTCCCATGTCTGGCTCTGTCCCATCCGGATCATCGCGATTAACGCCTCAACCTCTGTTGCCTGATTGAGTTTCCAGCCGTACGGGCCTGTTAGTGTCACATCCTTGCCTGTCGCCGTATGAAAAACCCTGGCGGTTCCGGCCGTGTCATACTTGGCCGCCAATGCAGCAATGTAGGCTGCGGCGGCATTTCTGTCAACCTGAATCTGTCCGTCCTCGGAACCGGTGAACCAGCTGGTGAACACGGCGCCGGTGAGCTCTTCCTTATTCTCGCCGAAATTATAAGTGATTACCATGTCTTTACTCTGGTTCATCTTATCGCAGAGCGCCTTTAACTGTTCATTGTCCTTTGTAACCTGCACCGTATAGTAGCATCCGTTCTCCACCAGATTCACCTGGCTCTGTCCGGAGGCAGCTGCGGCCTTAATTACCGCTTCCGTCTTTGCCGCATCCACATTATTGCCCTGCACTTCCGGTATAATCGTGAAGGGCTGTCCCTCCTGATAAGGCGAGATACGGGCATCCGCCGTCGTGATGATGCTGCCTCCGTTTATACATTCCAGTCCACGGATTCTCGCCGTGAGAAGCGCTTCGTCATAGGAAGCCTGAAGCTCCAGTGTATGGGAATTATCGGAAGAAGGTCCTGACTGGCGTCCCGTGTTATTCTGCTGGCTCAGAATTTCTTTCAGATTGTCAGGGACCGTTACCCTGTACCCAATCTCCGTACCGTTAATATTCTCTTTCTTTCCGTCTTTCTCAATAATTGTCAGGTTGTAGCTCGAAGCGTAGGACTGCTCGATTTTCGCCTTTGCTTCTGCTTCTGTAAGTCCTCCTATCACAATACCATTCACATCTGTCCCCGTCACAAACTGCGACGCGTCATCTGCCAGAGTAGTAAAGCTGAATGCGAGCGCCAGAACCGACACCGCTCCCAGAGTTCTTAAGACCTTTCTTTTTCTCATTCTTTCAACCTCTATCTGTTTTTGTTTTGGCCGTTTAGCAGCCTGTTTATAATATAGCACGACCACAAGCCGAATTTCCACCGTTTTTTCAAAACAAATGAAATTGTCATAAAAATTTAAGTTTTACCGTATCTTCTGTAATATCGGAAGCAGCCTGACTGCCAGAGCGGAAGCCAGAACGCAGAGGAGGAAATCACCTCCCACCGTAAGCAGGAAACAATTTACAAGCACGATTCCCCACGTTACGGGCATACTGATTACGTAATTGCTGATAAAATAAAAGTAAAGCATCCCGGACAGATACATGACCATCATACCGGCAAATGCCGCTGCCAGAAGATTCAGAAACGTATGGCGGTGTAAGCGCTCAGAAAGTGTTCCTGTCGTATAGGCGGCGCCTGCAAACCCCAGCAGAAAGCCGAAGGTCGGGCGCACCAGATAGGCCGGTCCGCCTCCTGCCGCAAAGACGGGAACCCCCACTAGCCCAATTACGAGATACGCAAGGACGCTGGCACTTCCCAATTTCCCGCCCAGTACAAAAGCAGCCAGCAGAACAAAAAAGAACTGCAGGGTAAAATGCATAGGAAAAGGCTGTACGGGGATACTTATTTTTATAAATGCGCCGGTGGCAACAAGTGCGGCAAACATGCCGCATAATACGATTTGTTCGATTGATAGTGTTTTCTGTCTCATGTTCATTCTCCTTTAGTTGTAGCCATTCCCTTATTGGGGCCATGTCCTACTAATTATAGCAGAATGCGTACAGAAATCCAGCCTGAATATTCCAGACTTCCATTTTCTTACAGTTTTTTTGTTTTCGTAACATTTGTTACGGACTTCATTCATTTTTTATGGTATCTTATCTACAGAACAAATAACAAATCAAAAAACAAACAGGAGGTCTGCTATGAATAAATTTTACAGAAGTGACGACAAGAAAAATATCTTATTAAATCTGGTGGCTTTAGACGGCGAAAAGGAAATCGGACTTGAGTCTCTGAAGGCCAACACCTCGGACGGCGCGGCTGAGAAGCATGTACCCGTTGTCTCGGTTGACGGAAACAGAGTGGAAGTATCGGTAGGTTCCGTATCTCATCCCATGCTGGAGGAGCACTATATTACAGGCATTTATATTGAAACAAAAGCCGGCGGACAGTTTGCTTCCCTGAAACCCGGCGAAGAACCAAAAGCCGTTTTTCTTCTTGGCGACGGCGATGAATTTATCGCTGCCTACGAGTACTGCAATCTTCACGGCCTTTGGAAGGCTGAATAATTCAAACGTATTATTAAACAGATTACGGAGGTAATTAGAAATGAAAAAATATATCTGTGAACCATGCGGCTATGAGTATGATCCGGAGGTAGGCGATCCGGACAATGGAATTGCTCCGGGAACTGCATTCGAGGACTTGCCCGAAGACTGGTTATGTCCGATATGCGGTCTTGGAAAAGACGTTTTTGTTCCCGAAGACTGATAATTTAATCTGAAACATCGGCCAGGTCTTCCTGAAGCCGGGAATAATCAAGGATTTTGATGGATTTGCGACCCTCCATTTTAATAATCCCCTCATCCTGCATCTGAGATAATTCCCTGGACAGAGAAGGCCTGGCCGCATTCAGGCTGGCCGCCAGCTCCTCCCGGTTCATCATCAGTTCAACCTTTTTGTTTTCACCGCTGTTCTGGAGAAGATAAAGGGCTATCCTCTGTCTTAAGCTGCCGCAGGTCAAAAGCTGTATCTTTTTTGATTTTTTCTCCGCCTCCTCGGCAAACACCCCCATCATGTTAAAAAGAATTTTGCTGTGGTGCATGCAGTTATTTTCACACGTTCCATAGAAAAAATGGCTTGATATCTTAAGCAGCTTCACATGGCTCCTGGCTCTGGCCGAGTAGGAATACTGTTTCCGCTTAAGAAACAGGTCCACAACGCCAAACTGCTGCCTTTCACCCAGATATTCCGCATAAGTCTGGCGTCCCGCCATATTAATCTGTTCCAGCAGAACCTCCCCTGACAGAATCATGTAGATCCACCTGGGCCTCTCCCCCTGAGAAAAGATATAATCATCTTTTTCATACTCCACGATGTTTGACTGTGAACAGACCAGGCTCCGCTGAAGCTCGTCCTCCGTCAATCCGTTAAATAATTTTAATTCCTGTATCTTCATCTCATTCTCCTGAATCTATTCCTGATTTAAAGATTATCCCTGCCCAATGTTTTTCCCTATCCGATGCTTATTCCCTGATGCACGGAATCCTGACCTCGGCCTCAAACATACCGGCGTCTTTTTGATATGAAAAAGTGCCTCCGTGACGCTTCAGTATCGTTTCGCATGTCTTCAGGCCGATATTGCTGCTCTCCCGCTCCGATGCATCCGCAGCCACGCTGTTTCGCAGGCGGATGACCAGTTCATCCTTTGTCTCTCCGTATTCCGCCTGAACGGCATGGCTCCGATCCGCATATTTCAGGATATTGGAAAAAAGATTTCCAAAAACCCGGCGCATCAGATCCACATCCACCAATAGCCTGCATGTAATTTCTCCGGCCCGGCGCGCCACCTCAATCCCCTCATTTTCCAGGTCAAACAGGCTCTCCTCAACTATCTGTCCCACAAATTCCGCACCGTTCACCTCGTCCGCGTGCAGTTCATCCTGGTCACTGCTGTATACCAGAAAATACTCAAAAAGCTTATCCGACAGGCTCTTTATCTGGCACGCCTTGTCACGGCAGACCGACAGATACTTCTGTTTTTTGCCGGGGTCCTCCTCTATGGAAAGAATATCAAGATAACCCATAAGAGCCGTCAGCGGCGTTCTCAGGTCGTGCGACATGGCCGTCACTATGCCCCGGTTCGCCAGGTGGGCCAGCTCTTCCTCCTCCTGTCTGGAGCGGATGGCCCGGCGCATGGAATCCATCTCTCCCGCCAGAGCCGCCAGTTCATCATTTCCCCTTATCGTAATCTGGTAATTTAAATCTCCACCTTTTAAAATCTCCAGTTCTTTCCCCAGCAATTCAATATATTTTACTTTTTTTCGAATCAGAAGATATAAAATTACGGCAAAACAAAGGCCGCTCAAAAGCGTCACAATCACTCCGGCGGACTGGTAATTCTCATATCCCGTATAAACCAGTGCTGCCTGTACTGCGCCGTCCGTGAACGTCACATTAAAAACTCCCGACGCCTCAGATGTGTCTTTTATCGTCTCCCCGTATTCATCCGCCGGAAGAGGCACAATAAAGCGGCTGTCACTGCTGAAGATTATATCATTCTCCTGGTACAGCGCCATGACAATCGTCCAATCCGTTTTGGTGAACTCTTTTATCTTCTTTCTGTCATTCATGGAAAGCTTCTGTTCTGTCACATAGCTTTGAAAATCCTTTATATACTGCTCTTCCCGCTTTAAGATAACGGCCGGATTAATATAAATCTGATCCAAAAGGCGGTAGGACAGCTCCAGCGCCCACACATAGACAAAGGCGGCGCAGGCGGCGGCAAAGACGGCTGACAGAATCAGCTTAATCCATAATCTGCTGCGAAGTTTTTTCATCACTCTATCCGGTACCCCTTTCCCCATACATTGACAATGTATTTCGGATTTTTCGGATCTTTCTCCAGTTTTTTTCTGAGATTCCTGATATGTACCATCACCGTGTTATTGGAAATGTAATAATATGGTTCTTCCCAAACGCTCTCATAGATATTCTGTATCGTAAAAATCTTCCGCCTGTTCTCCGCGAGAAGAAGGAGAATCCGGTATTCCAAATCCGTAAGAAGAATTTCTCCTCCCTCCAGACGCACCTCACGGCTGTCCTTATTAAGAAGCAGATCCCGGATTTGTATCTGTGCGTCATCTTCTTTCCGGTTTCCGCCTCCCTGATAGACGTAATATCTGCGCAGCATTGCCTTGACTCTCGCAACCAGCTCCGTATAGGAAAATGGTTTTGCCAGGTAATCATCTCCCCCTGCGCAAAATCCCAGCGCCTTATCGGAATCCTGGGTGCGGGCCGTAAGAAACAGGATGGGTACCGTCAGTTTTTTCCTTATCTCCAGACAGGCCAGAATCCCTGACTTCCCCGGCATCATCACATCCAGGATAATCAGATCCACAGAGCCGCCGGACTTTTCCACCGCCTCTTTTCCATTGGAGGCCTCGATAACCTCAAAGCCTTCATGCTCCAGAAGAATACGGACCACCTCCCGAATCTCCGGATCATCGTCGGCAAACAATATTCTTTTTCGTTCCGTATTCATTTCCATATGCACCTCATTACTCCGTATCAGATTTTCCCTTCCCCAATCCAAAGGATTCCCAACTTCTCCAGATATTCCTTAAGCATCTGAAGCAGGATCCGAACAGACGGCGGACAGTCTTCTTTATGCTTCAGCAGGAGATACACCACTCTGTCTTCAGGGCCATCCTCAATCGGAAGGATTCTGACATCCATCCTGCCCTCCATGCTGAGAGCAGCCGATTTCGGCAGTACGCTCCAGTATTCATCCTGTTCGATTAGCTGCTCTAATAGCTGCATATTGTCCGTCTCCACCCTGCACCGCCTCCCGTCTCCGAACCAGTAGGTGTGCCACAGGACAAACTCAGGATGCCACTCCAGATAGATTTCATTTCTGACCGACAGGGATGCGGGATGAACCGGACCGCCGTAGGAGCTGCCTGCCCCGCATACAAAACACATCGGTTCCTGAAACAGGGGAATCGAGGCCACCGTCCTTGAATAACCGGGATTGGCAATCAGTCCGGCTTCCAGTTCTCCCGATTCTATTAACTTGTATGTATCACCCGAATCCAGGGCCAGAATACACATGTCGCAGTTATCCGCCCTGTCCAGGAATTCCCTGTATACAGGCCCCATAAGATAAGTCTGGACACTCTGTATCGTTGACAGGAACATGGTCTGCCGGTCTTCCTTCCAGATAATCTCCTTTGTCTCCTGCCACAGTTTTTTCCACTTCTTTGCCACGGGAACCATCTTCTTTCCCGCCTCGGTCAGCTCCACCCTGCGGATTCCTTTTTTCCTGATTAGAAGAGGCGCGCCGAGTTCTTTCTCCAGGCAGTCGAGACGGCTGCTCAGTGTGGACTGTGTCAGATACAGCTTCTGTGCGGCCCTGGTCAGGGAGCCTGACTCAACAATTGCAAGAAATGCATCCACTTCAGCCTGATTCATACTTCCTCCGCGATGATAAATATCGATTTTGTCTATATTATATACCTGTATAATTCATTTTACAAATATATATTTCTCTAATATGATAATGGCAGTAATGGCAGGCGGATGAAACGATAACCTGCACGCTCCGCGCAAAGATCACCGTCATCAATAACAATTATGCCGTCAAACGGCAGCAGGAGGAATATCCATGAAAGCTCAACCCTACCGCTTTACCATATGCGCGCTCAGCACCGTCATGGTTTTTGTCTGTGTCGGGCTTGTCAGCAATGCATTTTCCATCTGCCTGCCTTTTATTATAAAAGTCCACGGTTTTTCCAATACCCAGATTTCCCTGCTCGCCACGATGAAAAGTGTAACCTCCCTTTTGGCAATGTTCGCCGCCGACCGCTATTACGGACGGCTCGGCCTGAAAAAAGGAATCGCACTGGCAATGCTGTCTGCCTCGCTCTCATTTTTTATCTACGGCATATCATCCACACCACTCCTTTACTGCGCCGCATCGGCTCTGTCCGGCATAAGCTATGCGATGGGCGGTATGATTCCCGCCTCTCTGCTCATCCGGCAGTGGTTCCCTCTGAAACCTGCCGCGGCGCTTGGAATCGCTGCCTCCGGCAGCGGAATCGGCTCTGTTCTGGGTCCCGTGACGCTGCTGTTTCTGATTGAGAATTTCGGACTTTCCTCCGCGTTCCTGGCGCAAGCTCTGGCTGTTGCGGCCGTAACGCTTCCCATTGTGGCACTGATCAGAGAAAACACGCCTGAACATACAGGGATCGAAACAGCAGGTGTGGAAGATTTCCCGGAAACAGAAGTTTCTTCCGGCAGCTCCAGGGACTGCATTCACGGCGGCACACTGCTCCACAACCGGCTCAGCCGGAGGGAACAGCTCCGTATCCTGTGCGGCTCTTTTCTGATTGGAGTGCTTGGACTGACCGGTTTTAATTATTTATCCCTGCTTTATACCAGCGCCGGCCATTCAGCCGCTACTGTTTCCTTTTTCCTGTCGCTGATGGGCATACTGCTCATAGCCGGTAAATGTTCCTTTGGCTGGATTGCCGACCGGGCAGGCAGCTTTCGTACAGCGGCGTTATTTTGCCTGTTTCTTTGTATCGGCCAGCTGCTCTGCTGTTTCGCGCCTCAGTCCGGCCGCCTTCTGTTCGGAATCACCTTTCTTTTTCTCGGTATGGGGCTTGCGCTGGCCTCTGTGGGTCTTTCCATTATGGCCTCCGATTTCTGCCAGGTGGGAAATTACGCCACAGTACTGAAAAATTACCAGCTCTCCTATGCGCTGGGCGGACTGGTCTCCAGCGCCGTACCGGGAATGCTGGCAGACAGGACCGGAAGCTATCTTCCGTCCTATATCCTGTTTTTCATTCTTTCCATCGCCCTTTTTCTGTTTATTATTCCGGTATACAGGCGGCATGGAGGCACCCTGCCTCACAAGTCAATGAAAGCCGCCGCAAAACATCCGGTCATTGTACAGACAATGCACCGGGATTGATTAACCAGATGCCGTTTTGCCGATTCCCCTTGGCAAAACGGCGTTTCCCTTTTATACTTTAATTATAATATGATGTTGGGGTCAAAAGGTCTTTTGCGCCCTTTAGCGTGTCTGAGACTTGCACCGGATAAAGGAGATTTGTATGCGATACAGAAAGCTTGGAAAAACAGGATTGGAAGTAAGTGAGATCGGCCTTGGGGCAGAGTGGCTGGAGCGCCATGACTCCCGGGAAATAAAAGAAGTGATCGACACCTGCGAGGCGCAGGGAATCAATATTCTGGACTGCTGGATGTCCGAACCTAATGTACGCTCCAATATCGGAGCGGCTCTGAAAGGACGCCGGGAGAGATGGATTATACAGGGACATATCGGTTCCACATGGCAGAAAGGACAGTACGTGCGCACCCGCTGTCTGCCTCTGGTGAAAGCCGCTTTTGAAGATTTACTTGCCAGACTCGGCACAGACTATATCGACCTGGGCATGATCCATTTCGTGGATGAGGCCGCAGAGTTTGAGCGGATTATGTCAGGGGAATACATAGACTATGTCAGAGGACTTAAGAAAGACGGGGTAATCCGCCATATCGGCCTCAGCACCCACAATCCGGCTGTGGCAAAGATGGCGGCCCTGAGCGGTGAGATTGAGATGATTCTGTTCAGCATCAATCCTGCTTTTGATCTGCTTCCCCCAACCGAAGACATCAACCAGTATTTTGCCGATGAATACGATGAAGCACTGGGCGGCATTGCGCCGGAAAGGGAGGAGCTTTACCGCATCTGCGAACACCTTGAAGTTGGGATTACCGTCATGAAGGGGTATGCCGGCGGACGTTTATTCGATGCCCACACCTCCCCCTTCGGCGTGGCACTCACGCCTGTCCAGTGCCTTCATTATGCGCTTACACGGCCCGCTGTCGCCAGTGTGATGGCCGGATATGATACGCCGGAGCATGTCCTCATGGCCGTTGCCTATGAGAACGCCTCCGCAGAAGAAAAGGACTATGCCAGCGTCCTGGCCCGGGCACCGCATCATGCTTATTCCTCAGGCCAGTGCACCTACTGCGGCCACTGCGCTCCCTGTCCCGCCGGAATCGACATCGCCATGGTGAATAAGCTTTATGACCTGGCCTCCATGCACCGGGAGGTGCCCGCCGCCGTGCGCGCCCATTACCGTCAGCTCAGCGCCAACGCCGCCGACTGTACTGGATGCAGGGGCTGTGAAAGCCGCTGTCCCTTCCACGTTCCCGTGGTGGAACGGATGAAGCTGGCGGACAATTTACTGTAAACCGGACACGGCCCGCTGGAAACGGCGGGCCCGCTCCGCGCATAAATCACCCCCGTCAATTAAAACAGGGCGGTCTTTAATCCTGCTCTGTCTCTCTTCCCGGATCGCTCATCTTTATAATTTCAATCGCCATTTTCGCCACGGCATCCGGATGTTCCCAGGCATCATCCTCCCAAAGACTGTAGCTGGTATCACCGGCCGACCATGTGGCAAGGACTCCATGGACATCTGAATTTTCTGAGGTGACCCGGACCGTGATGTCCACCTTCGTTCCATCCTCCAGTTTTGTGAACCAGCTCTGTTTCCTGCTGTCATCAAACACATAGTAAATACCCGAAATATCACCTTCCTCCGATTTGGCTGCCCTCGCGATGGCATCTGATTTAGTAATCTCATCGTAAAATTGAATCTGCGCAGCCTTATCACCTATCATACTGTAGTCAGGATCACTATACCATTCTTTATTGGCCGGAAGCCAAAGTCTCAGTCCTGCCGCTTCAAAGTCTTCCGAAGAACCGACATCCACAATTGGATTTGGGAGGGCGGACCAGTCCTGCGCCCGGCTCTCTGTCACCGGTGTCTGCGTCTCCTCTTTTGCGGATTCCGCCGAATTGGCCGTCTCTTCACCAGTTAAAGAGGCTGCTTCTTGCTTACTTACATTTTCCTCTGTTCCTGCCTCTGTCTCCGCAGTCCTTGCCGCCCCGGCATCGCCTCCTGCATTCTTCTGTGCCCCGCCTCCTGCGCAGGCCGCCAGGGAACATATCAGCAGCACTGCCGCACATGGCGTTAAATATTTTTTGCGTTGTTTTTTCTTCTCTTTGATATCATTCTTTATTGTAATCATAATATTTCACCCTGCTTTCTCTCATTATTTTCCATTATATCTTCCGGAAACATCTGCCACAAGAGAATTTATCTTTACGTATCTTACGATTTTTTACATCCGAGGCTGTTCGCACAAAAAACGTTTCAATATATTGGAATAAATTTGGAAGGAAAATGTGATGATACTTTCCTGTAATCTTCACATACTAAATGTGGAGGTGATAATTATGAGTCCAAAGGAATTAGATTATATCGAGGATGCTCTGGGACATGAGAAATTTTTTAAAACTCAGTGTCAGGATGCAATCCAAAATCTTCAGGATCAGGAACTGAAAACCTGTGTTCAGCAGATCGCTGACAAGCATCAGCAGATTTTTGACAGTTTCTATCGTTTAACCTAATGATGAAAGGAGGGTTACAAAAATGGATGACAGATGTATAATGGAAAACCTGCTTCTGACCACCAAAGGCGTATGTGATCTGTATCTTCACGGTACGATTGAATCTTCGACCCAGGATGTGCGTCAGAGCTTTGATCAGGCCTTAAACAACAGTCTTTGCATGCAGGATGACATTTACAAAAAAATGTCTGCCAAAGGCTGGTATACGACAGAGCAGGCGGAGGCAATGAAAATTCAGAAGGTAAGAAACCAGTTCTCCGGTATTTCATAAATTCTGATTTAAACCGAAATCCTGATTTACAAAATCCCCTTCTGTTATTTTCCCGCTGACAGGCTGCCATCAGGAAAAAAACGGAAGGGGATTCTTTTATACTTTTATTCTTTTACCGGCTTCATCAGCCGCGGCCTGCGGGGTCAGCATCTGACATATGTGACGCCGCTACAGTCCATCAGTATTTTGGTCAGTTCCATCTTGTTGTACTCTTTCGGCAGAAAAACTCCCAGCTCCATTCTGTACTCCTGGTTTTCCGTCATCTCAAGCTCCAGACTGTCTACTTCCACCTTCTGTCCGAGCAGTTTTTCCTGAAGCTCTTCAATTCCCGGATGGTCTTTCATGATAATGACCAGTTTTTCATACCTGTGTTCTTTTTTAATCACAAACTGCCTGTGCAGAACGAACTGCATCAAGACAATGAGAACAGTAACGGCAATACCAATATAGTACATACCGGAACCCACCGCCATTCCCACCCCTGCCGTGGCCCAGATACCGGCTGCCGTCGTAAGGCCGCTCACAGCGCGGTTCCTGATGAATATGATTCCGGCGCCGAGGAATCCGATGCCGCTGACGATCTGCGCAGCAACCCTGGAAGCATCATAGTTCTGAATATCAGAAAATCCATATTTTGACACAATCATGATCAGGGCAGCGCCCAAAGCAACAATTGCATGAGTACGGATCCCCGCCTCTTTATTTCTGTTTTCCCTCTCATATCCGATTACAATTCCACAGACTGCCGCTGTGAGAATGCGCAGAAAGAATTCCGCCGACAGGACTAGCTCCTGCTGTGTCATCTGCTATCCCTCCTGTTTCTGTCCGGCCGCTGACCGGGTGATTTTAATGTATCGAGTGCTCATAGTATACCATGAACTCTAGGTTCGTGGAGTACCTCACCAAGGGTTCAGGTATGACTCGCACTAGATTCGTGTAATACCTCATCAAGTGCTCATAGTATACCACAATCAGTCTGTGGATGGTATAGTTCTCTCCATTCCTTCACAGTATTTACGCTCCATCTGGTGTTTCGCTTTCCTCTCCTCCACGCTTTCGAAGATAATGGAAAAATCATAATCCTCTGGATACAGTTCGGACGCAGGGACGTGAAGTTTTATCCTTTTGTGGTTAATCCATATTTTCTTATCCTGCAGCTGAACCTGAAGAACGCCCTTTTCATTTGCGGTACGGCAGACAATTCCCGTCTTTTTGTCGGGATAAACCATAACACAGTCTCCCAGCCGGAATGCGTCTGCCTCCGTCTGATGATTCTTATGGATTTTTTCTTTTTGTATGACCGGCGCAGACCGGCGTTCAAGCTGTTCCGGAAGGGCGTCCATGATATCCGGACTGCCGTTCTCCCCATAAGCAGCCTGGCTGGCTCTGCGGAGCATATCCGCAGGCATGCCGAGACTCTTGGCAATATAGAAAGCGCAGCTCTCACCGGCCCGGCCTATCTCCAACCGGTATTTTGGCTTCAGCGTTTCTCTGTCAAAGGCCATTCTCGCGTTGCAGACTCCCTCCGCATTCTCCCCGTACTGCTTCACTTCCGGATAGTGGGTGGTAACAAGATACAGGCACCCGCTCTTTCTAAGCTCCTCTAAAATGGCAATCGCGATTCCCATTCCCTCGGCCGGATCGGTTCCGGATCCCAGCTCATCCATTACAACCAGGCTCTCCCGGTTCACCCGTCTCAGAATATCCAGAGCGTTCGTAATATGGGCGGAAAAGGTGGACAGGTTCTCAGTCATATTCTGACCGTCCCCAATGTCACAAAGTATCTGGCTGTTCATACAGATATCAGCTTCCCCGCAGGGTAGATGCAGACCGCACTGGGCCATCAGGCAGTAGAGTCCCACTGTCTTGATCGCTACCGTCTTGCCTCCCGTGTTTGGCCCCGTTATAATAATTCCTCTTGTCTTTTGGCCAATCTCGAAATCCAGAGGTACACAGGTTGTGGGATCTAAAAGCGGATGACGGCCATTCCTGATCCGTATTCTGCGTTCCAGGTTTATCTTCGGCAGCGTGCCGCAGACAGCAGCGCTCAGCTTTCCCTTGGCAAAGATAAAGTCCAGTTTTTCTATCACCCTGATATTTTCATAAAACAGTTCCTGCTGCTCCGCTATCAGCGCTGTCAGCGTATATAAAATGCGCCTGACTTCATTTTCTTCGTCCAGCTTTAAAAGCTGAAGCTCCTCGCCGTATTTCGCCACTGACACCGGTTCGACAAACAGTGTGGCTCCTGTAGACGATTTATCAATTACGGTTCCCGGTATTCTGAATTTATAATCTTTTTTAACAGGAATGCAGATGCGGCCGTTCCTGGAAGTAATGAATTGTTCGGATACAGCATCTTTATTCGCTTTCAGTACGGCTTCTGCCTTTGTCCGCATCTTTTCTTCCGTCCTGGCAATCTGTTCCCTGGTATCCTTTAAATATTTGCTGGCGTAATCCTGAACCTGGTTATTCCTGACTGATGCCGCCAGCTCTTCTTTTATATCCGTCATCGGATAGAGGTCCGCCTCATAAAACGGAAGGCCGGACTCCAGATGTTTTCCCCTTGACAGATAGTCTTTCAGCCTCTCTACCGCCGTCAGCGTTATTCCGATATACTCAAGCTGTTCAGCAGTCAGACATCCTTCCTTCTGAGCCGTATTCAGCAGTTCTTCCACCTGATCAAGCGTCACTAACGGGGGATTCCCGAATTTGTCCAGCATTTCCCTGGCCTCTGTCGTCTCGCGCAGAGCAACCTTTACGTCCGTTTCCCTCAGATACGGCTCCAAAGCCCTGATCTTCTCCTTACTTCTCTCTGTATAAGCGTACTCTTCCAACTGTTTTAAAATATGATTAAATTCTAATGTTTCAAATGTTCGGTTCAATTTGTTTTCCTCCTATAAGATAGAATCCCGCTCGCGGGATTCTCTGCCTGCGGCGGGTCGCTTCGGCGACATAATTCCCTACCTCCGCAGTGCGATCCTCCGCGGAGCGGTTTTTATTTAACAGGAGAGCTTTCCTGTTAAATAAAATAAGTCCATGACCGTATCTCCCCCACGTTCACAGACTTATTCCCAGGACCGGAGCTCCTCGCGGAGCATTTTTATATCACAGGACAACTTCCATATGAAATAAAAAAGGAGCGCACCGCTCCCCTCCAAATTAAACCTCAGGTTTGTGTATGAAGTGGTAAAAGCAGGTTCTATCGGCCACAGACACGCCGATAAAAGGGCAGACTCCTGGCGTAACAGCCAGAAAACCCTACTCTTTATGCAACTATTTTGCTGCCTTTTCTGCAATTAACACACTTAACAAACACACACCTCACGATCATTTTTATTTTATCGTAATATATCATACTAAGATACGAAAGTCAAATAGAAAATATATACAGCAAAACCCGCAGGCTGTAAAACAAATTGACAAGTCTCCTGTAATCTTCTACACTGATAAATAAAGAATCAGGAGGTTACTTTCATGACACTACTTCAATCATACCTTGAATTTATAAAAGAACTAGAATTGTTAAAAAATATCACCCGCACTGCCTGGACTTCCGCAGGAAAGAAGGAAAGCACTGCCGAGCATTCCTGGCGTCTGGCTTTATTTACCGGAATCATCTCGCAAGAATTTCCGGAACTGGATGGGAAAAAGCTTCTGATGATGGCTCTGGTACATGATCTGGGCGAAATCTATGACGGCGATATTTCTGCCGCCCTGCTGCCGGATCCGGATGAGAAGTACAAATCAGAGGCCGGATCGGTCAGCAGACTGTTATCCCTTCTGGAGGAACCGGCCCGCAGCCGCATCGCTTCCCTCTGGCAGGAATATGAAGACGGCAGAACGGCAGAAGCAAAATTAGTTAAGGCACTGGATAAGGCGGAAACCATTATTCAGCATAATCAGGGCCAAAATCCAGACGATTTCGACTATGAATTCAATCTTTCTTACGGGAAGCAGTATTTTGAAACTAATCCGCTGCTTAAAGAAATGAAAAGAGAGATTGACAATGACACATTAAAGCATATTCAGCCGCTATGATGTTACTATTCACAGCCCCGCAAAATAGCGGCTGTGAATAGTAACACTATGAGCCATATTGCAAACCAGGAAGGATTTTGCCATGAAGCATATGAAAATCACAAATCCCCGAATCCGCTATCTCACCATGTTCCTCTTCCTTCTGCTCACCGAGCTGTTCATCGGGATTTTTGTGCATGATCGTTTTATACGCCCCTATGCCGGGGATGTCCTCGTTGTCATTTTAATCTATACCTTTCTCAGAGCTCTGTTTCCTCACGGGGTTAAAAACCTTGTCTGGTATGTGCTGCTCTTTGCCGTCAGCGTTGAAATTCTTCAATATTTCCATATCGGCAGGCTGCTTGGGCTGGAGCATAACCGGGCTGCAATGATCATTCTCGGTTCCACCTTTGATGTCAAAGATATCCTGTGTTACGCCGCCGGCTGTCTTATCATCCTGGTATGGGAGCAGCCGGGCCGGAGAAAGCGGTGACAGGGTAATAAAAGCTTTTGAATCACAGTATGTATTCATACAGCAGAAATTCCGTCAATCCCGTATCCTCATAAAATAATTTTACGGTGCCGCAGTACTCAAATCCCCTGGACAAATAGAACCTTTGGGCCGATACGTTAGCCGCAAGCACATCCAGGCGGATCGCCTTCTGCCTGCCAATGCAGGCCCGTCTTATCACCTCATTTACCATCTCTCCGGCCAGCCCTTTTCCCTGGTGTTCCGGCAGGACTCCGAGCGCATGGATGACAGTTACCTCTTGTGGACCTGCACCGGTTTTCCATTCTATCGTCTCATACCCATCGGCACACTCATGATTAGCCACCATTGCTCCGGTAATCACACCGTCCAAAATGCCGATCAGCAGTTCCTGCCGTTCAATGGCTCCCTTTAAAAATTTCTCATCCGGATAGATTCCCTTTTTCCAGCCCGGCTTTGATTCGGCATTCTGCATCCCATCAATCACCGCGTCATAAAATGACACTACGTTCTCAAACTCTTCCTCTTTTGCCGTCCTTATTTCTAACACTTTTCCCTCCCGTCTTCTTTCCGTCATCCTGCGTCAGACGAAAAAACTCTATAAAATTTCCTTTTATGGCTGTTCCGGTAACACCTTTTATCATTATATCACGGATTTACGGCAGCAGAAACGATTATCCAGACGGAAATGATACGGCAGGGCAAGTCCCTGGCAGAGGCAGAAAGGCGGTCAAAGGCGGATCCTGACATACCTGATTGCATTTTATCTCCCGGCAAATTATAATAATGTCAGGTTCCGTTGACAAGCAGGAGGATTAAATCATGAAAAACCGCAGCTTCGAATATGTCTATACCGTCTTCCAGGAGGGCAGCTTTTCAAAGGCGGCCGCAAAACTCTATATCTCGCAGCCGGCTTTGAGCGCCGCTATCAAAAAAGTCGAGACAGAGCTTTACGGCGTACCGCTTTTTAACCGCGGCGTTAACCCGGTTACTCTCACCCCTGCGGGCGAATTCTACATAAAAGCCGGCCTGGAAATTTCTGAAATCGAGGATCGGATTGATGCATACTTTGCCTCTGCCGCCGGAGTCAGGGGAGGCACGCTTAATATCGGAAGCTCCTCCTACTTCTGCACCTACGTCCTTCCCGGCATTATAAAACGGTATCACGAACACAATCCCGGCTGTACGCTCAACCTGATAGAAACCGTTGTCACGGACATGGAAGAAAAGTTAAAGTCGGGGGAGCTTGATCTGGCTATGGATGTGGAGACCATGGACAGCCAGGTATTTGAATCCATTCCTCTCGGACGGGAATATATCCTCCTGGCCGTGCCTTCCCATTTTGATGTAAATGAGCGCCTGGCCGCTTACCGCCTCACCGGCTCCCAGATTAAGGATCTCAGTTTCCTCAGTGAAGAGATTCCCGCCGTCGATCTTTCGCTCCTGAAGGAAGAGCCTTTCCTGCTGCTGAAAAAGCAGCATGATCTGTACAGGAGGGCTATGGAGCTCTGCCGCCGGGCAGGCTTTGAGCCAAATGCCTGCCTGTATCTGGATCAGATGCTGACTGCTTACAATATAGCAAAAAACGGCCAGGGTATCACTTTTTTCAGAAATACTCTGCTTAAAGCCACTGAAGCAAGTGATAAACTGGCCTATTATAAATTGGGGGACGAGATGGCATCCCGTGAAATCCTGATCTCTTATAAAAAGCATCCTGCACCGTCACCGCTGTCAGACGATTTCATCAAATATATGATGCTTCACCCGGAGGGATAAGCGTCAGAACGCCTTAACCATCCCACCATCCACCAGAACGGTCTGTCCCGTAATATAAGTGTTGGAAGGCGCCAGCAAAAAGGCAGCCAGTTTGCCGTACTCTTCCGGCTTCCCATAGCGGCCCAGCGGGATACCCGCAAATGCCGACTGCCGTATCTCCTCCACTGTTTTACCCGCCTTCTCTGCGCGGACCTGATCCATCTGATCAATCCTGGCTGTGCCGATTCTTCCCGGCCCTATGACATTTACCAGAATCCCATCTTTGCCCAGCTCCTGGGAGAGGGTTTTCGACAGTCCCACTACCCCCATGCGGAAGGTATTGGAGAGGATCAGGTTGTCAAGCACCGCTTTCACAGAGGAGGAGGTGGAGTTCAGGATTCTTCCGCCTCCGCCGGCCCGCATAATCGGCAGGCACTCCCGTATCAGGCGGATGTAGGACAGGAGGCATAGCTCAAACGCTTTCTGCCAGTCCTCATCGCAAAATTGATCGAATGTTCCCGGCGACGGGCCTCCCGTGTTATTCATCAAGGCATAAACCGGGCCAAGTTTTTCAGTCGTGGTCTTCACCAGCCTTTTAATATCCTCCGCCTTTGTGATATCTCCGGCCTCATATTCCGGCCTGTTACCTGTCTTTTCTTCGATTTCGGCCTGCGCCTCCTTAAGCTGTTCCTCAAACGGGGAAAACAGCATAACCCGGGCGCCCTCTCTGCACAGCTCCATGGCAATTGCCTTTCCAAGCCCTGAACTGGACGCGCTGACAATCGCCGTCTTATCTTTTAATCCCAGTTCCATATTACCCCCTCCTTTTCTTCATATCCACAACAGGATTTATAAGCGGTTCCATCATAAAACCGTCAGGCCCGCTGATGCGGCATTCCGCCGTATCGCCGTCCTCGATATGGACAGCCCTCGGTGTTCCGGTTGATAGAATATCTCCCGCCTTCCATCCCTGCAGCCGTGAAACCAGGGAGACGAGACGGGCCGGTTTGTGTGTCATATTACTTACATCATTCCCGGCATGAACCCTGCCGTTATGTACCGTCTGAACATTCAGCTTCAGCACGTCCGGAACCTCGTCCGGCGTGACGAGCTGGGGACCGAAGCTGAAAAAAGTGTCGAAACCTTTTGCAATAGTGAGAAAACGCGGGTTCTGGCGGAGGATAGATTCTTCCGTCATATCCAGAATAGCCGTATAGCCCGCAATGTATTTTTCCCAGTCCTCCTCATCAATACACTTGCAGTCCTTTCCGAGGATTATTCCAAGCTCAGCCTCGGCGGTTGTCTTCTTTGCCTCCTCCAACTCCGGAATCCGTATCTCATCCATCGGCCCTATAATACAGGATGCCGGTTTATAGAAGCTTCCGGGAAATCCAACCGGGGCGCTCTCCCCCAAATCCCCTGCGTGATCCACATAGTTTAATCCGATGCCGAAGATGCGCTGAGGTGTTCTGTAGAGCGGACCATATACGGCTTCTTCTGCCAAAATCACGCCGGGCATCTCCTCCAGCTCTTCTTTCCCCCCATTGTTATACCACGCGGTCAGCAGGGGAATTTCCTCCTTCAGGATTAAATCAAACATCTTTGTTTTCCATGATGTTCCTTTTGCTTTGTTAACCGCACGGATGGGACATACTCCCTTTTGCGTAACGATTGCGGCCGTCTCTGTGCCGCCGTTTTTAATGGTTGCAAGTCTCATAGCATTTCCTCCTTTACCCCTACGATAACATCTGAGTCCTGATTCTGTCTAAGACCTTAATTTGTATAGAAGTATAAATATTTTCTTATACGGTCCGTTTTTATACTCATTTGCTTATGCCTGCATATACTTTTATCTATTGGATTTTTGTGGAGTACAGCCGATATAATAGAGGCAGGACAAAAAAACCGGATTTATCAAAAACCGGCAGACGGGAAAGGAGTTTTTAATTATGAATATGAATGAAATGATTGCAAAACGCATGGAACGGCTGGCCCCTTCAGGCATACGTAAAATGAATGAAAAGGCCCTTGAGATGGAACGGGCCGGAGAACCGGTCCTCCATTTTGAAATCGGACGCCCTGATTTCGACACGCCGGAGTACATTAAGAAGGCCTGTATCGACAGCATCACTGCGGGGGATGTCTTCTATACCTCCAATTTCGGTATCCTGCCGCTCCGGGAGGCCATTGCCAATAAGCTGAGAACCCAGAACAAAATCGACTGTAAGGCATCTGAGATCATTGTCAGTGTCGGACTGACCGAGGCTGTTTACGATGTGCTGTGCAGCATCCTGGATGAGGGGGATGAAATCCTTGTCCCGGATCCCGTATGGATCAACTACATGAATGTGCCGAAGCTTTTAGGGGCTGTTCCCGTATCCTACCATCTCCGCGAAGAAAACGATTACCAAATCGATCTGGATGAGATAAAGAACAGCATTACGGATAAGACAAAGGCCATGGTTATTATCACCCCGAACAACCCCACCGGCGGGGTCCTCTCTGAAAGCGTACTGACAGAGCTTGCCCGGCTCGCTGTGGAGAATGATATTCTGGTGCTTGCCGACGAAGTATATGAGAGGCTGATTTATGACGGTGAAAAGCATATAAGCATTGCATCCTTACCAGGCATGAAGGAACGCACCGTCACGCTCAACGGTTTCTCAAAAGCATATTCCATGACGGGCTGGAGGCTGGGTTACGCCGCCGCGCCGGAAAGCCTGATTGCTGTCCTTAATAAAATCCACCAGCACAATACGACCTGTGCCACTTCTTTCGTCCAGCAGGCCGCTGTCGCCGCCCTTCGCGATGAAAAAGATGAAGTAAACGGGATGGTCCGCGAATATCAGAGACGCCGCGATTATGCCGTGGGTGCCATTAACCGGATTAAGGGCATAAGCTGCCTCTGCCCCAAAGGTGCCTTTTATATCTTTATCAACATAAAAAAGCTGGGAAGGCCGTCCGCTGAGGTGGCAGAATATCTGTTAAATGAGGCAAAGCTCGCATTTGTCCCCGGTGATGTCTTTGGTCCGGAGGGCGAAGGTTATCTTCGCATGTCCTTCGCAAACAGCTATGAAAATATTGTGGAGGGGTGCGGGAGGTTAAAAAGAGCGGTGGAAAAGCTGTCTTCAGACAGTACCTATCCCTCGTCCAAACAGTAAAATGTAAATTCCCCCTCCGCCAGTATTCTCTCATTGCCCGTCTCCCTGACAACGGAACGGCAGACGCAGAGTCTCCTGCCCCTGTTTATCACGGCCGCCTCCGCAGTCAGTTCCTCAGCCCGGTTCGTCCCCTTCAGGAACCGGAAGGAACTGTTCACCGTAACATGGCGGCGGCCGTCGTTTCTCGTCAGCAGGCCGGCGGCTATCTCCGCCATAATGAACATAAGGCCTCCGTGAACGCTCTCCATCGCATTCAGAGAGACGGGGGTGACGGCTGCGGTGACACGGGCCTGATCCTTTGTAAGCATTGCAGCTTTAATATTGTTGTGAATCATAAAGTGATTTGTCTCATTCGTCTGTTTCAGCTGTTCTTCGTAATTCATTCCTTCAAATCCTTTCCCATTATTATGTATTCATCATACATGATTTACGGGAGTTCTTCCAGCTTTTTATAAAGCACTTTTCCGGCATCATTTTTCGGTATTTCCCCGACTGTGATAACCTCAAATACACGGCGGCTCAGCTTTGTCGCCTTCTCCAGAAAGAGCGCCGTCTCCTCCGGCTTTGGCAATGCACAATGCCCCGGCGAACCCATACTCTCCTTCGGCATAGCCATGAAAATTTTCATCCCTTCATCATTGCCGGTACAGGCAAAATCACAGCCCCCAAAATGATGTTTCAAAAGGCGCTCGGTTCCGTCCAGGCTGATCCGATTCCCGAACAGCTTGAGAAACCTTTTTTTCCTCCCTTCTATATAATAAAAACCCGCCTCATCACGTCTTGCCATGTCTCCGGTGAAAAGGATCCCTCTGCATTCATCTCCCTTTGACAAGTCGCTCCGGTTTTTTGCATAGCCCAGCATAACATTCTTTCCTTCATAGACAAGTTCGCCGGTCGTTCCCGCCTCTTTTATCTCTCTGCCGTCCTCCCCTGTCAGGCGGAATTTCCCTCCGGGGATTGCGATTCCCATACTCCCGCACCGGTTCAGAGCTTCGCCGGCCGGAAGGTAGCCCATCCTTGCAGTGGCCTCCGTCTGCCCGTACATGACAATAAAACGTTTCCCATGTCCGGCTGCATATTCGGCAAATTCACGGTGAAGGGATACGGAAAGCTTTCCTCCCGCCTGTGTCATTGTTTTCAGATTCGGCAGTTCCATCTCCATAAACTTTAATTTTTTAAGCATCTCATATGTATAGGGAACACCTGCAAGGGAAGTGGCCTTTTCTGCCGACGCAAACTCCCAGAATTCCCGGTCAAACACTGTCTTTTCCGTCAAAAGCACGGCGGCCCCCGCCAGCGCATGGCTGTTGATGACGGACAGGCCGTATGTATAATTCATCGGAAGCGTTGTGACGGGGCGTTCCGACCGGGTAAGTTCCAGATAGCTGGCGATGGAAGCCGCATTCGAACTCAGGTTTTTATAGCTGAGCCTGACAAGCTTCGGACTTCCGGTGCTTCCCGATGTCGTCAGCAGGAGGGCCAGCTCTTCATAAAGCTTTACCTCCCGGCTGCTCTCTGAACACGGCCGGCAGCTCAGGCAGATATAGCCCCATTCGTGCCAGACGGGCGGCATGCCGGCGAAATAATCCGGATTGGCGCTATATACTTCTTCCGGCAGCGCCAGGTATTTGGGCCTGTATTCTTCCATCAGCTCACCGAGCATCTCCCTCCTGGCCTTGTCCTCCATGATTTGGCGGTTCAGAAGCAGGGGCACAACGCGGTTTCTCAGGGCCGCAAAACAGGTAAAAACTGAGCCGATGCTGTTCCCGCATAAAATAAACAGGAGGCTCCGGCTTTTCATCCTCCCCGCCGTCCTTCGGCTGAACTCATCGAGATCCCCGTATGTGGCAATGGCTCCCCTATCGTCCAGGAGCATTGTCCTTTCTTTTAGTTCCGGCCTTTCTTCATAAAATGTGCCGAGCATCTTCTCATCTCCTTACGAAATGTAACTACGATATTTCTCTTGACAGCCGTTCGATCAGATCCATTCCGTCCCATGTCGGTTCAAAGGTCATGGCCTGCCCCAGAGGGACAATCCGGTCTATGCCCCTAAGCCTTGAATCTCTCACAAAGCGCCGCAGTTTTTGTATGTCGTACCCATAGCAGGTCATAGTCTGAATCTTTTTATTTACGGCCGGTATTAATTCCTCCAGTTCTTTTATCCCGTATTCATAAAAGGTTCCAAAGCTGCCCTTCCGTTTTGCCAGCTCCTTTGTCTTTTGTACCGGCACCACCCAGAGCCGGTTGCCGTACCGGACCGCTTCGCAGAGCGAAGTATCATTAAGAGCGGCTTCACAGAGCGCCTGAAACTTCCGGTATGCCCTGGACGGTGTAAGTTGGTATGCTGCGGCTGCCTGTTCCACGGCTGCCCACCAGCGCTTCCTGACTCCTTCCTTTTCCGCCCATTGTCCGCCCTCATCATGCCAGATCACGGAGGACGGGCTGGAGCAGGCGTTTTGATCCACACTGTAAGTATCCATATAAAAACGGTGTGCCAGAGCCTGCAGTTCGTCCTCTTCCAATTCCGATATCCGGTCCGTGTTGAGAAGAAGCAGGGAACTGCGGTCCGGAAAGATGATATCATAAGCATCCGCGCGAAGCGGAATCTGCCGCACCTCGTCCACAGTCCTGTCACCGCCCCAGATCACCCTCACATCGCAGAGAGAGGAATAATACGCCGTCTGTTCCCGGCTGCTGCTGCCGTAGGATACAAAGCGGACCATGTCATAAATTCCCCCCTGGGAAAGCCCGGCCAAGCTGCTTTTCTTTTCTTCCGAAAGCATCTGACCGATCAGTTCTTTCAGACGCATTCCCTGTCCGGCTGTTCTGGATGAAATACGGATGATGTTGGAATTACCGGCCAGCAGGCCAATCGCCATGGACCAGGCGAACATCGCCGGAATATTAGACGGAGCGATGTGAAAGACAAGACCTCTCCCCAGCCGGAAGTCATTCCCTGTATACTGGTTCCTGTACCGTTCAAGATTTGCCCTCCGGCACCAGAATCCAAAAGCACGTATTTCCTCATCACTTCTGAGTAAGTCATCGCTTTTAATCCGCTCTGAAAGAGCAGAAAGAAAATCCATCACCGGTTCGGAAAATGGAATTTCCGTCCGCGTCCCGCTTTTGCCGTCAATTTTCATATGTATCGCTGCACCCCCTGATTTCTGCTCCGGCTGTCCGTCCGGTCACTTTAAAGTATTTTCCTTTTCTCTTACAGGGACAATCGTCAATCCCAAGGATAATTCCCTCATCCTCCGTCAGCAGGGAATGCCCCGGATAAGACTGGGCAGCCGGGGAAATTACCTGTAATAACCCCTTTTCCCCGATATCACAGACTGAAAAATCCAGGCTTCTGCGCATGATTACCTCCGAATAGCTGGCGGCATGCAGATGCCCGCATTCACATTCCATATAGATGCTGCCGGTCTGTTCCGCCATACCGTAATAATTATGTACTCTGCCGATTCCAGTCTGCCGTTTTAACGCTTCCTTAAATTCCTGTTCCGTCACAGCTTCATTTTTTAGTTTTTTCCAGCCTCCCCCATGGATCAGGCAGCCATTTTCAATCTCGAGCCTCATTTTTCCCCGATACAAAGCCTGGTAAAAATACTTCCATATCATAAAGGTAAAACCGAAAAGAAGAACCGGTTCTCCCCGATGGCGCTCAAGAAATTCCTGTATTCCGTCCAGATTCAGGCTCATATCACTGTTTAAAGCGTAGAAACGCTCGGTGCCGAAAATAGAAAATCCTAAAATCCCTGCTCCCCTGGCGGAAAAAAGCTCCCTGTTCTTCAGGACTTCAGGGGAATCGACAATAAGAAGCGGAAACCGCCCCCTGCCGATAAAATCGCCGGCAACCGCGGAAAGTGTTTTCTGCTGATCCGCCGCCGTATTTTTGTCCAGGACAATCTCGGAACGCATCTGTCCTGTTGTACCCGAGGATTGGACTGTCTTGAATATCTCCAGAGCCGGAACGCTTTTAAGACCTCCTCCTTTGAAAAGGGAGACAGGGATCATCGGAATCTGTTCCAGCTTTTCGATTTTTCCTGCCTTCTCCCGGCTGTAGCCTAATATTTTTAAAACCCGGCCGTATTCCGGACAGCATTCCCTGTGTTTCTCCGTCAGAAGACTGAGATACGGTAAAAGCAGCCGCTCTTTTTCAGACTGTGGCACCCCAAAAGGAGGCATGCCGAGTATTGCCTGATATTTCATACGCTTCCCGTTTCCCGGCCGTCCTCAAACAAAACGCCGTATCCGGAGAGTACCTCTTTGCCTTTTTCGTATGATGTCAGATTCAGCATATCCGAAGTGTCCAGCCTGATTTCAAAAGCTTCCTCCAGCTCCGCTACCAGATCCATATGGCCGATTGAATCCCAGAGATCAAAACCTCTGTATTTTAATTCCTTTAGTTCCTCCTCTTTTTTTCTGAATACACCCATGAAAATTTTATTGTATTTTTCTAGATTCGTCATTTTTTATTCCTCCTGTTTTGTACCGCCGGTTAAACAAAAGAGCGATTTCATCATCATCTGCCTTACCGTTCCGGTTACAACCGTCTCTCCTCTCTGGTTTCTGCACTCTCCGTAAAATTCTCCGACATAAAATAACTTTGTCTCCCGGCAGGAGACAAAAGTCACTACGGCTTCAACCGTATCCCCAAAATATACCGGATTCACAAACTCCAGATTTTCACTCATCAGGATTGTACCGTTTCCCGGCATCTTCGTTCCCATCACCGTGGACAGCAGGCTGGCCGTCAGGACGCCATGAACTACCGGCCGTCCAAACCACTGCCGTTCGGAAAACTCCCGATCCGTATGAAGGCGGTTATTATCCCCCGTCAACAGCGCAAATTTGTCCGCATCCTCTTTGTAAAATGTCTTTACAGCCGATGCACGTTCACCAATCCTAAGATATCTGACCGTTCCTGCTTCGGCCGTTTCTGCTTTCTCTTTTTCTTTCCCCTGTTTCATCCGCTGCCCGCTCTCTGTCTTCAGGTAATCCTCCGCCTTCGAAAACTCCTTCATGCTTGTCAGCACGAACCGTTTTTTCAGGGCGCTCAGGCCTTCGCCTGAAACACAGGCCGAGGAACAGCCGCAAACCAGCAGCCAGATATCGCACTCTGTCCGCTCAGACGCAGTCACATAGATATGATGCGGAAAACGCTCTTTCAGCTTTTTTACAAGCTCCTCTCTCACGTATCCCGGATTACAGCCGCCGCAATACTTTATACCGATCACCATACTGCCTCCTGTCACCGTATGAACGGTGCGCCGTCCCGTCCGGCACTCTTTTTTCCGGCAGCCCTGTCATCACTGCCCCCGCTGCGGCTCAGGATTTTTCTCGCCATATCGAGAAGCTCGCTGCTCACTTCATGTACCAGCAGCACCTGCTCCACTTCGGGGATCTTTTCCTTCACCGCCTTTTCAATTACCTCTTCCGTTGTAAGCTGTGCCGAAGGACATCCGGAACATTGCCCCGTCAGCCGGACCCGCAGTATCTTACTTTTTTCCTCATATGATACAATCTGAACGTTGCCCTCGTGGGACAGCAGGGATGGACGGACATCCTGTTCAAGCACTTTCTCTATTCTTTCAATCATTTCTGCCATATCAACTGCCTCCTGTTTTCTTCGTCCTGATATGAACCGGATACGAATATTATAGTAAGCAATTATCATGCCAGAAATTTCGTAACAGTTCAGACAGCATGAGCTGTAACTAAATTCCTCCCTTTTACGGTTTCAGCGTTCTGTCCCTAATCCTTTGTTGCAAATTTGGTGTTGCAAAAATGAAACAGAAGGTCTGTTGTTGCATTCTTGCAACAACGGTTCAGCCGCCGTAAGCTGTCTTATGGGAACTGTTCCTGCCGTCCAAACTGTTACGTCTTAAAGGAACTGTTACGACTGGCCTGCCTTTTTTCTAAATTTGATTTACTATGTATTTTTCTGGCACGATAATTGCTTTTAATATTGGCAGAAACGATAACCTGCACGCTCCGCGCACAGGTCACCGCCTTCAATCAAACACTAACACATTACTTATCAGGAAAGGAAGAATCATTATGGCTTTAATGACAGGAGAACAGTATGTAGAAAGTATGAGGAAGCTGAACCTTCAGGTTTATATGTTTGGGGAAAAAATTGAAAACCCGGTCGACGACCCGATCTTGCGTCCGTCTCTTAATTCCGTAAAAATGACCTATGATTTGGCACAGATGCCGGAATATGAGGATTTGATGACGAGTACCTCCAACCTGACGGGAGAAAAAATCAACCGCTTTACCAACATCCACATGAACGCCCAGGATCTCGTCAAGAAAGTAAAAATGCAGCGGCTCTGCGGTCAGAAGACAGCGGCCTGCTTCCAGCGCTGTGTCGGAATGGACGCTTTCAACGCCGTTTACAGCACCTCTTATGAAATTGATGAAAAGTATGGCACCCATTATTTCGAAAACTTTAAAAAGTTCCTCCAGTATACACAGGAGAAGGATTTGACTGTGGACGGCGCCATGACAGACCCGAAAGGTGACCGCTCCCTGGCCCCGCATGCGCAGAAGGATCCTGATTTGTTCCTCCATGTAGTGGAGAGACGTCCCGACGGTATCGTGGTCCGCGGCGCAAAGGCTCATCAGACAGGCTTTGTCAATTCCCATGAGGTGATTGTCATGCCTACCCAGTCCATGGGACCTGAAGACAGGGATTATGCGGTTTCTTTCGCATGTCCCACCGATGCAGAAGGCATTTTTATGATCGTGGGCCGTCAGTCCTGCGATACGAGAAAGCTGGAGGGCTCCGATATTGATGTGGGCAACAGCCGGTTTGGCGGCATGGAAGCGCTCGTAATATTTGATAATGTATTTATTCCGAACGACCGAATTTTCCTCGACGGCGAAACAGAATTCGCCGGCGTCCTCGTGGAGCGGTTTGCCGGATATCACAGACAGTCTTACGGCGGATGCAAGGTAGGCGTCGGCGACGTCTTAATTGGAGCTGCCGCTGCGGCAGCCGATTATAACGGAGCTGCCAGAGCCTCCCATGTCAAAGACAAACTGATTGAAATGACCCATTTAAACGAGACGCTGTACTGCTGCGGCATCGCCTGCTCAGCAGAAGGCGCGCAGACAAAATCAGGCAACTATTTAATTGATCTGCTGCTGGCCAATGTCTGTAAACAGAATGTAACCAGGTTCCCCTATGAGATTGCCAGACTGGCCGAGGATATTGCCGGAGGACTGATGGTTACGGCTCCCTCCGAGAAGGATCTGCGTGATCCGAAGCTGGGCCGCTACATAGACAAATATTTCCGGGGCGTGAATGATGTACCGACCGAGGACAGGATGCGGATGATGCGCCTGGTTGAAAACCTGACACTCGGCTCCGCTGCCGTCGGCTACCGGACTGAGTCCATGCACGGCGCCGGCTCCCCGCAGGCCCAGCGCATTATGATTGCACGCCAGGGCAATATCGGCATGAAGAAAAAGCTGGCAAAGGATATCGCCGGAATTAAAGAAAGTTAAATGGAGGAGGGAATTACCATGTCCTTTAAAGAACTCTATCAGAGCAAAAAGATGGACGCGGATCAGGCGCTTAATCTGATCCGCTCCGGAGACCGGGTCGTTGTAGGCCACGCCTGCGCAGAACCGTCCTACCTCCTGGATGTTTTAACCGAAAAAGCAGAACAGTATGAGAATGTTGAGATCGTTCATATGGTGGCGATGGGAAAAGCCGGATACTGCGCCCCCGGCATGGAAAAGCATTTCCGGCACAATTCGCTGTTCGTGGGCGGTTCGACCAGAAAAGCCGTTGCAGAAGGAAGAGGTGACTTCACCCCCTGCTTTTTCTCTGAAATTCCAAAGCTTTTTAAAAACGGCAGCCTCCCCGTGGACGCAGCATTAATCCAGACGGCTCCTCCCGATGAGAACGGTAACCTCAGCCTCGGCATCTCCGTAGATTATACGCTGCAGGCTGCGAAATCCGCAAAAACCGTGATTGTCCAGGTAAATCCACAGATGCCTGTCACCTTCGGAGGCACAATCCATATCTCCGACGTAACGGCTGTTGTCGAACATGACGCGCCGCTTCTTACGCTGGAGCCCCCGGTGATTGGGGATGTGGAACTGGCTATCGGGGCCAACTGTGCCGGCCTGATCAGGGACGGCGATACGCTGCAGCTTGGCATCGGGGCTATCCCGGACGCAGTGCTCCGCTTTCTGGGTGATAAAAAAGATTTGGGAATCCACTCAGAGATGTTCTCCGACGGAGTCGTGGAGCTGGCCGAAGCCGGAGTCATCACAAACCGTTTAAAAAAGACGAATCCCGGAAAATACGTAGCCAGCTTTCTGATGGGAACAAGGAAACTCTATGATTTCGTAGATGGAAACCCGGATGTGGCGATGCTTCCGGTGGACTATGTCAATAATCCGGTCGAAGTCATGAAGGAGGACAATATTGTCTCCGTCAATTCCTGCGTCCAGATCGATCTGATGGGCCAGGCCGCATCGGAATCCGTGGGCCTCACCCAAATCAGCGGAGTCGGCGGCCAGGTGGATTTCGTCCGTGGTGCCGCCATGGCGGCAAACGGCCGTTCCATCCTGGCCTTCCCCTCCACCGCCGCAAAGGGAAAAATATCAAAGATTGTTCCCCTGCTGGATGAGGGAGCCGCCGTCACCACCTCGCGAAACGATATCGATTACGCGGTTACGGAATACGGAATCGCCAAATTAAAGGGACGTACCTTGAGACAGCGCGCCCTGGCTCTCATTGAAATTGCCCATCCCGATTTCAGGGACGGGCTGAGAAAATTATTCGAGGAGCGTTTTCCCGGCCGGCGGCCTTAAACGCAGCAGGATTGGCAGGCTTAAGCAGTCTTGGCAGGCTTAAACGTCAGCGGTCTGAAACGTTATAATCCGGCCGGCTGCGCAAGCTTTCTGACAAAGTCTTTCATCGCTCCTGCGATCTCAAGCTGCTGCGGACAGACGGCTTCACAGCTGTGACAGCCCGCGCACGCATCCGGCCGCTTTTCTTCATCAAGAGCGTCCACCGCCATATGGGTAATCAGGCCGTTTACAAAACGTGTCTCATTGTAAAGGGAAAGCAGGGTTGGAATATCCAGCCCCTTCGGGCAATGGGACACGCAGTAGCGGCAGGCGGTACAGGGAAGCACATCCAGCATACTGTCGGCAGCCTCAAGTATGGCAGTCATCTCTTCCTCATTCAGCGGCCTGTCCTCTGCAAAGGTGGCGATATTTTTCTCAAGCTGGTCTCTGTTTGACATGCCGGAGAGAACCATTGTCACGCCCGGTATGGACTGTAAGAAACGGAACGCCCAGGCTGGCACTGCCTCCTCCGGCCTCAGAGCATGGAGCTTTGCCTCATTTTCGGCGGAAAGCTCAGCCAGCTTGCCGCCCCGCAGCGGCTCCATGACCCAAATCGGGATGTGGTACTCGTTCAAAAGCTCCACCTTTGCTTTTGCATCCTGCAATTTCCAATCCAGATAATTTAACTGGATCTGGCAGAACTCCATCTTATCTCCATAGGCCTCCAGAAAGCGTTTCATCGTATCATACCGCCCATGAGCGGAAAATCCGAGATGCCTGATGCGTCCGTTCTCCTTTTGCTTTAACAGATAATCCATGATTCCGTACTTCGGCTCCAGATACGGATCGATATTCTTCTCATATATATTATGGAGCAGATAGAAGTCGAAATATTCCATGCCGCATTTGCCCAGCTGTTCTTCGAAAATCGTATCCACCTTATCCATATTGGATAAATCATATCCCGGAAATTTTGTAGCCAGATAATAGCTGTCCCTCGGGTACTTACCGAGTACTTTTCCCATTACAACTTCTGATGTCCCGTCATGATAGCCATAGGCCGTATCGAAATAATTAACGCCGTGACGGAGGGCAAAATCCACCATCTCTTCCGTTTTCTCTTCATCGATGGGGGTACCCGGGATGCTGTCCGACACAGGGAGACGCATTGCACCGAACCCCAGTGCGGATAATTTCTTATCCTGAAACTCTTTATATACCATGTTGAAACCTCCTTTGGTATTCTGCTTCGTATGTCTTTATCAGAATACACCTTGAAGTTAACTCCAAGTCAAGAGGTTTTTTATATGTTGAAGGTGGGACGTGTCGGAAACGGGGAATCCGGCCAGAATCAATTGTGCAGGGGACTGAAGACTCAGGCGAAGGTTTTCGCGGCACCGGCAGCGTCCTCACCTGCTTAAATACCCCCAACCTCTAATTATTCAAGAATTTCCGCAGCTTTTTTAAGCTCCTCCCTGATGGAAATATGCTGCGGACAGACGGCTTCACAGGCTCCGCAGCCGATGCAGGCGGACGCCTTGCCCCATCCATGTCCCTCCGTATTCCATTTATACTTTCCTTTGGCTCCGTTCAGATCCTGGTACCGTTTAAATATATTAACGGCCTGGAATGTTCCGTAAATAGCTACGGATTCCGGGCATCCTTCCATACAATAACCGCATGCGGTGCAGGGAACCGTCGGATAGGATTCCAGAACTTTTCTGACCTCCTCAATCACTTTCCGCTCCTTTTGTGTCAGCGGTTTAAAATCCTTCATAAAGGAAATATTATCCCGCATCTGCTCCGTATTTGACATGCCCGACAGAACGGTTATCACTCCGTCCAGGGAAGCTGCATAGCGGATGGCCCAGGAAGAAGGTGACTGCTCCGGATCTGCTTTTCTGAAAATGTTTTCCGCCTCCTCCGGAAGGACGGCAAGCGTCCCGCCTTTAACCGGTTCCATGATAATAACCGGTTTTCCGTGCTTTCTCGCCACTTCATAACATTTTCCGGATTCTACGTGCGGATCCTCCCAGTCTGCATAGTTAATCTGGAGCTGTACAAATTCCATCTCCGGATGGGCTGTCAATATTTTATCCAGTTCCTCCGCCTTGTCGTGGAAAGAAAAGCCGAGATGACGGATTACCCCCTCTTCCTTCTTCTTTGCAAGGAATTCCCAAATCCCGTAATCATCAAAATAATGGCTTCTCGACTCGCCCAGATTGTGAAGCAGGTAAAAGTCAAAATAACCGGCTCCTGTACGCTCCAGCGATTTATCCAGCATACTCTGCGCCTTTTCCTTTGTCTTTGCCGCCCAGGCGGGACATTTTGTCGCCAGAAGATAGCTTTCACGGGGATGGCGCTTCACCAGGGCCTCTCTTGCAGCGGCTTCTGAACCTATGTATCCCCAGGACGTATCGAAGTAGTTAAATCCGGCCTCCAGAAACAGATCAACCATCTCCTTTGTCTGTTCCACATCGATTTCCTCTCCGTTTTTCGGAAGCCTCATCAGTCCAAAGCCAAGTTTCGGGATCTCTTTTCCCAGATAGTGTTCCATACTCTTATCCTCCTGTTTCCGTGGTAACAGTTCAGACAGCATGAACTGTTACTTTCCATGTTCTATATTTTATATTCTTTACTTTATTTTGCATACCTTTTTCTCTTGCGTACAAAGGTGGATGGCGTCATTCCCAGGCTTTCGGCGGCGTCTCTGACATTGCCGTATTTTTCATATGCGTGGTTAATATACCGAAGCTCCAGCTCCCCCATTGCCTCCTTCAAGTCCTCCACCTGACCGAGCATTACCTGCTTCTCTCTTTTTTCCCCGCAGGGGCGGTCCCCGGCCGGGAATACGGGAAGGCTGTCAGGCATGATTTCATCTCCGCTGCTGATAATCACGGCCCTCTCAACGATATTTCTCAGTTCCCTGATATTGCCGGGCCAGTGGTAATCATTCAAAAGCTGGTATGCCTCTCGGGAGAAGTGCCGGTGAAAACCGTATTTTCCATTCAATTCTTCCAGGAATCTGGAGGCCAGCGGGACGATATCCTCCCGCCTCTCACGAAGCGGCGGTATCGTAATGGGAAATACCATGAGGCGGTAATACAGATCCTCGCGGAACAGCTTCTTTTCCACCATATCTTCAAGATTCCGGTTCGTAGCGGCGATCACCCTGACATTCACCTTCACAGGCTTTGAACTCCCGATCCTCTCTATCTCCTTCTCCTGAAGGACCCTCAGCAGCTTTACCTGCATCTTCATCGGAAGCTCGCCGATCTCATCCAGAAAGATCGTTCCGTTGTTGGCCGCCTCAAAGAGCCCAATTTTACCATTCCGGTCCGCACCGGTAAAGGCCCCTTTTTCATATCCGAAAAGCTCGCTCTCAATCAGGCTTTCCGGAATTGCGCCGCAGTTTACTTTGATAAAACTCTCTTCCTTTCTGCGGCTGCCGGAATAGATGTACTTGGCAAATACTTCCTTTCCCACTCCCGTCTCACCCAGAAGCATGACCGTCGTATCAAGGGGCGCTACCTTATCCGCCATGACAAAGGCCTGCAGGGAACTGCGGTCCACCGCAACAATCTGATCTCCGATGCTGAACCGTTCATACATATGGCTCAGCTCCCTTTTCAGACGCATTCCCTCCAGCTTCGTCTTCTCGACTTCTTCTCTCAGGCTGTATAACTCCGTCAAATCCCGGACGTTGGTCACTACCATGACAATCTCGCCCTTCTCATTATAAATCGGAGAACTGGTGATCAGCGCTTTCTTCCCTGTCTTAAATTCCTGCCGGATTGTGACGGGCCTTTTTTCCCGGATAGCGATCAGGGAACCGCTGGCAGAAACAATCCCTTTTTCTACCAGCTCCTCCATATTGCAGCCGAGCACCTCTGACTTCTTAAGCCCCGTGATCGTCTCATACGCCCTGTTTGCTTTTATTGTATTTGCATTGCCGTCTGTTATGTAGATACCGTCAAAGGAATGCTCGATAATTGCATCCAGCCATTCATTCGCCTCCTCCACACTTGAAAACATCTCCGATGTGTCTGTTTTTTTCACGTTCCACCTCTTTTGCCAATGCTTGATTATTCAGATCCTGTCTACTATTATACAGGAAGAAATGCACCTTCACAATCCTTAAAGAGCATCAAAACACGCCCGTCTGGAACCGGCAAAGTCCCCCACGGGCGTATTTTAATGCTTTAATACAATTCATTATATATGTTAAAAATATGTTTTCTATCGAGCGGTACAAAGTTATTGGCCAGGAGCCTGCCCTGGTTTTCAAGAACCGAGCCGGTAAACGCCTCCAGATCTTCCACCGTTACACCGTATTCACGCAGTGCCTTTTTGGGGAGCAGATGATTTAAAAGTTCTTCCAGCTTATCATAAACCTCGGCGGTCCCGCAGCCCAGAATCGCGGCAATATACCGGTTCAGCCTGTCAATCTCCCCGTCGCTCTTAATTTCCATGTATTGTTTCATAACCCCTGTAAACATGGCATAATTGGACTCGCCGTGGGCCACGTGATATTTGGCGCCGAGAGGATAGCTCAGGGCATGGACAGCGGCGCAGCCTGCATTCCCGAAAGCGATGCCCGCGTAATTACTGGCTGTCAGGAAATCACTTAGCAGCGGGATTCTGGCCTCTTCTCCCTTCTCAGCAATGATTTTGTAACCATTCAATATCATTTCAATTGCCTTATAGCCGAACAGCCGCGTCATCCCATTTCCCTTTGGGGACAGGCTGGATTCAACCGCATGGATCAGCGCATCGATGGAACTGGCGGCAAAGAATTTGAATGGAAGGCCTCCTAAAAGTTCAGGGATCAAAACCGCGCTGTCTGCATACATCTCATCCACTGCCAACCCCTTCTTTGTCCCTTTTTTATTCAGCGCCAGGATTGCAATATTGGTAACTTCGCTTCCCGTCCCACAGGTCGTCGGCACCAGGACAAGTTCCTTGTCTTTTACAATCTCCAGTCTTCCATCGTACAAGTCTTCCACCGGCGAGACATTCTTCAGGGCAAACAGCTTTGATATATCAATCACCGTGCCGCCGCCGATTGCAATGATCCTTCTGTGGCTTCCCTTCATATCGCGGTACATAGCCTCCGCCATATCATCCGACGGCTCCCCCGCCCCGTATTTTTCCTGGAACAGGACGTCGCAGCCAAGATTCAGCCCTCCGAAATACGGTTCATAAATATATTCATTTGTAATGACCAGATCACCCTTTCCCAGGGCAAATTCCTCAGCAAAGTCTCCGGCTTTTTCGTATTTGTAAATTGCCGGTTTTATCATCAGCTGTTTCATCATATCACTCACTTTCCTCAAGCAGATCCGGCTCATTTAAGCCGGAATCCGCATGGCACTTAACCGACAGAAGCATTTGTTTTAGGCCGGACTCATGTCCCTTAAAATAACTGCGTTCCGCCATAACCGTTGCAATAATAATTCGATTTGTCTCATCACAATAACGGGCTGTCTGCATAATTTCAAGCTGGATGTTTTTTCCTATCGCCTTAAAAATATGGGTCTGTGACAGGAGCAATGTATGCAGGAATGCAATTTCATGACCATCCTTTGTGAGCAGTTCCTTATCCAATATCCTGTAACGGTTTTTCACTTTTTTGGAATAATGTTCTTCGGCATGTTCCAGATACTGTTTACCAAATTCGGTCTGTTCTTTGGCCTCTTCCCAGGAAACAGTAAGTGAAATCCGGCCGTCCTGGGGACCGACCGTATCGTCGAACTTTACCATCCCGTTTCTGTTATTAAACTGCTGCCTTTGATTTATATAAATCCTGAACCGCTCCGGATATTTCACTCGAATCCCATAAGCCTGAAATACACTGTTCATATACGAGTCCCTTTCCCCTGCATATTTTATGCCTGTTTTGCTTCAGCAACCGCTGCATTCGTAATTTCAAATATCTCCGTGCTGCCGCTTATAATGCGTTCAACACGTGTAATATACTTTTCAGATATTTCAGCCGGCACCGTAGTCACAAGGCTGACACCAACATAAAATACGATGTTTGTCGCAAGTCCCCAGAGAAGCGCTGAGAAACCAAACGGCGGCATCACAAAGAATGTAAAAATAGTTGTAATAATAACTCCGCTGACGGTTCCTGCTATAGCGCCCTCTTTTGTTCCCTTTTTCCAAAAGAGGCCTCCGATAGTACACGGGAGAATCATTGCAAAGAATGGAGAGGATAATTTATAGGCATAGTCAATGATAGATGCTGATTTTGTCACTGTGATAACAATACAGGCAATCATCTCCACTACCAACACGACCCGGCCAAAATAAACCACCTTTCTGGAGTCTACACTTCTGCCCTTTTTTTCATAAAAATGCCGGATATAGATGTCTCTGGATGCCATGGCGCTGGCCGACAAAAGCATAGAATCTGCAGTTGATACCGCAAACGCAAACAGACAGAGAATCGATACAAAAGCAATTAACGGCGTACAATACTGATTTGCCAGCATAGGCATTACTTTGTCAGGCTCCGGAAAGTTTGATCCTAAAATTGCAGGCGCCAGGATGGAACCGACAATGACAAGTCCAAATGTCAGTACCAGATGAGCCAGAGGCAGAGCCCATGACATTACGCGGAAATTCTTAGTACTCTTAGCTATATAGCATCTCATAAAAACGTGGGGCCATACAATCGTAGCCACTGCGCCGGTCAGAGCCATATTCAGAATTCCCTTCCATGTATAGACTCCGCTTGGTCCGGGTGTACTCAGTGTTTTAGCCGTCTCAGGATTGCTTGCCACAGCTGTGGCCGCTTCTACAAGTCCTCCGTTTGGGAAATATTTTGTCACAAGATAGATCACGACAATATATACGGCGCAGACTCCCAGGATGGTGTGAAATGTATCCAGCCATGCCACAGATTTCATACCGCCTCCGATGATATGTAAGGATACGCAGACCGTTCCTAAAAGCACGGCCGGAAGATAAGGAAATACGCCGTTTGTCGTTACTGAAATACCTTCGCCGATTGTGATTAACTGTACTGCGATATAAGGAATGCTGAAGAATACCAGCAGAATTGCCACAAAAAGGCCGAATCCTTCCGAATAATACCGCTCTCTCAGATAATCTGACGGTGTCTGGAAACCATATTCTTTTCCGAGAATCCAAATCCTGTAACCAATCAGGCAGAATAAAAGTCCGCTTACTGCGCAGCCTGCCGCTGCAAGATAACCAATTCCACCGCTATATACTCCGGACGGATATCCATAATAGGACAAACCGCTGTACACGGAAATCGCAGTGGTACAAACGAGTACAAAAGAATTAACACCGCGGTCCGCATTAAAAAAACTCTCTGCTGATTTTGATGTCTGTTTAAAGTTGCTGAAACCATGGAACACCATAAAAGCTGCATAACATAAAATACCTATGACTATCCAATATTCTGTTCTCATTCCGACCCCTCCTACTCTTCTCCGTACAATTCATCAATATGCCCCTGCGTGTCATAGAATTTATTAAAATAGAGTCCCCAAACCGCACTGGCTACAGCCATGGAGCCTGCCATAAAAGCAAACTGTGACGGCATCCACCCAAACAGCAATGTTTTAGGTAAAAATGCCACTAAAATAAAATTACTTAAAAATAACACCGTATTAAATATTATGAATATGATTTTGATGCTTTTTTTCATTTTACCCCTCCGTCTGCCGCTCAACTGTTCGGCACAATAATATGTTTGAATCCTTCCCCACGGACAGCCTCATCAAATCCCTTCTCCCACATATCCAGAGGATATGCGGTACTCATCAGGGACTTCAAATCAATCTTTCCGTCATTTAAGAGTTCTATTGTTTTATCCCACCATATTGGCCTTGTCGCATATGTACCTGCTATCGTATATTCTCTCAGTACAACCTTCCCCATATCAATCGGTGCGTCTTTGCTTGGTATACCAACCTGAGTATAATGAGCCCCCTTCCGCATCAAATCCATGGCAAGACGAATGGCAGGAACTGCACCGGAGCATTCAAACACTGCATCTGCACCGATTCCCCGGCAATAACTTTTCACCTGTGCCGCGATGTCCTCGTCCTCCACATACATGACCTTGTCTGCCCCAAGCTCAAGCGCTTTCTGAAGTCTCTCCTCATCCTTCCTCGTTCCCAGTACAACTGTCTTGCAGCCGAACAGCTTGATAACCTGGAGTGTCAGAAGCCCTATGGTTCCCGGGCCGGTCAGGACCACATAATCCTCCGGTGACAGTCTGCCGTGCTGGAATACGGCCTGGACACAGCATACCAGCGGTTCTGTCATACATGCCTCTCCAAAAGAAAGTGATTCCGGAAATGAGTGAAGATTTTTGGCCGGTACTTTTACAAATTCCGCCATAGCTCCGTTTACCCCGCTGCCAATGGAGAGCTTTTCCTCACATAGATTAATGCTTCCCGTCTTACAAAAATAGCAGTTTCCACAAGTATAATAATACGTCTCACTTACTACTTTGTCACCTTTTTTCCAGCCTTTTACATTCTCTCCCACTTCCTCAATCACGCCGGATACTTCGTGCCCCAGTATGACGGGCGGTTTGACCGGATAACTGTTGTCTGTCAGTATGTGAAGGTCCGTCCCACAAATCCCTGCCCCCATAACCTTTATTAAAACTTCATCGGGTGAGATTTTTGGTTTCTCCACTTCCATGACTTTGACATTCAAAGCCCCAAGCTCGTATTTGACAAGCGCTTTCATGATTTTCCTCCTTCTTTTTCTTTTACGTTTTTACTCTTTTTCTCTGCACTGCTATTTTCTCTTTATTGCTTTTTTAACTGCCTCTATAATATTTTCAGCCTTCAGCCCAAAACGGCCGGCCAGATAATCTAAATTTCCCACTTCGCCGAATTGATCCTGTACGCCTATCATCTCCATAGGCACAGGACTGTGCTTTACCACTGTCTCAGCCACTGCTGAACCCAGTCCATTTATCACATTATGGTTCTCAGCTGTGACGATAGCTCCTGTCTCCTTTGCAGCTTTTACAATTGTCTCTTCATCTACCGGCTTCCAGGTAAACATATCTATAACACGTATGTAAACCCCCTCTCTCTCCAATTCCTCCGCAGCTTTGAGTGCCTGTGCAACGCAGTACCCGCTGGCTATTACCGACGCGTCTCTTCCATCTCTCAAGACAACGGCTTTCCCTATCTCAAACTCTGAACCTTCCTCATATATCTTCATACAGGTTTTCCGTACCAGACGCATATAGAACATTCCGTAATTTTCCTTCATCTGCCGCATAACGGAACGGAGCATCGTGATATCAGTCGGCTCCACAATGGTCATCTGTGGAATTCCTCTCATGATTCCCATATCTTCAAACGGCATATGAGTGCCTCCGTTGATCTGAGCCGTTATGCCTGGGTCCGAACCGACCAGTTTAACGTTCAACCTTGCGTAAGCTCCGGACATAAATACTTGATCGCATGCTCTCCGGCTGATAAATGGTCCGAATGAGTGGACAAATGGAATTTTTCCTACCGCAGACATACCGGCCGCTACTCCAACCGCATTTGCCTCCTGGATTCCACAGTCAAGAGTCTGATCCGGGTATTCGTCGGCAAATGGCTTCGTTCCCATGGCTCCCATCAGATCCCCATCCATAACTATAACGTTCTCATCCTCTCCGGCCAATTCTATCAGGCTTTCACAAAATGCCTTCCTCATTTCCACTGATTCCGGACAAATTTTATCTGCTGTTTTTATCATAATAAGCCCTCCTCAATTTTCTCGTAATCAGACTGCATCTCAGCCAAAGCTTCCTTAAGCTGCTCCGGCGATACAGCAGGACAATGGCCGTTAATGCCTCCCGCTATTTCACTCCATCCATGGCCCTTTTCCGTCTCTAATACAATCATGGACGGACGGACGTTCTGTGATTTTGCTTTTTCGATTGCACCCTGAATTTCATTGACGTCATGACCGTTTACATCCTGGGCAAACCAGCCGAAAGCTTCAAATTTACCTTTAATATCTCCCAATGAGCAGATATCATCCGTATATCCGTCCAACTGGACATGATTGTAATCCACAAACGCAATCAGGTTGGAAAGTTTTTGCTGGGCTGCAAAAAGCGCCATTTCCCATACCTGGCCTTCCTGTATTTCACCATCTCCCAGAATCAGGAAGACCTTATTCTCTCTGCCGTCCAGTTTCATTCCATAAGCCACTCCCGCTGCTGTAGATGCTCCCTGTCCCAGAGAACCTGTCGTCATATCAATTCCTGTCGTAAGATTCCTGTCACAATGGCTTGGAAGGTGTGTACCCGGCCTGTTAAGCGTCATCAATTCACTTTCCGGAAAATAGCCTTTGAGAGCCAGTGCTGAATAAATAGCCGGACCGGCATGCCCTTTGGAACAAACCAACCAGTCCCTCTCCTGCCATTCAGGATTTTTACTGTCAAATTTCATCTCTTTACCATAAAGTACTGCCAGTAAATCCGCTATGGATAAAGAGCCGCCCACATGTCCTACCCCCAGGGAGCCTATCGTTTTCATCGTATACATCTGGATTGTTTTCGAAAAAAGTTTTAATTCTTTTACCTCTTTTTCGTTTAACATATTTCCTTCTCCTTAATTATCCTATGCCTTTTGATATTTTATTTAATCGTTCCAACTTTATAAAGTTATTTTATACTTAATATAATATAGGCAAATAATATAAATTACAATTGGCGTTTTGAACAAATATAAAGCTTTATTTTTAGTAATAAAGTTATTGCACACTTTATAAAGTTTGTTATCCTTTATAAAAATACAGTTTTATTATTGAACTAATGGAAATTTTAATATATAATAGATATATCATTTCTTCGATTAGCCATTAAAAAATAAAATAAGATAAAGAGGGGGAGAATTGATGAAAACACAATCTTCTGCCAGTTTGACAGAACCTGTATATGACCATATATTGAATCTGATCTTAAATATGGAACTAAAACCAGGGGATCGCATCCCGGAGGTCACCATCGCACAGGAACTGGGAGTCAGCCGTACTCCCGTAAGAAACGCTCTAAAACAGCTTGAAAATGAAGGGCTTGTAGTAATTTATCCCAACCGTTTTGTACAGGTCGCCACATATGACGACGAGATGATCCAGAATTTGGGGATTATGCGGATCGCAGTGGATTCCATGGCTGTACGCCTTGCAATCTTCCGTGGTAGTAATGAAGATTTTCACCGTCTCAGAACTCTGGCGGAGAAATGTTGTATTATAGACGAGAACGCCGGACGTCTGGAACGGATACGCAATGATTACCTTTTTCACCTGCAGCTCAGTATTATTGCCAGAAATCCGGTTCTGGAAAAATATCAGTCACAATTTCTACGGCAGATGGAGGTAATGCTCTCATACCGTTTTGTTGAAGCTATGACTGCAAGCGTCACTCACCTGATGATCGCCGACGCCATCGAGGCCCGGGATGAAGAGCTGGCTGTTAAACTGACTGCGACACATCTCGCGGAGTTTTACCACCTGAAAGAGAACTTTCCGTTCCTGCTTAAGAATACGCACCTGCTGTAGCAAGCTTGAAAATAATGCACGCAAAAAAACCGTCCGGATATAACACGCCTTTTCCTTTCATGGTTTTGGTCTGTCCGAACGGTTTTCTATGTAATTTTCTTATTTCAGTCCTTCAGATAATCAATCGCAACAGCGGCCATCGTCCTCGACGCCAGCTTTATATATGTTTCATCCACCTTAAATTCCGGATTGTGGACCGGAGCGCCTTCGCCTGTACCCATCATGATATAACAGGAAGGCACCTTCTGTGAAAAGAAGCCGAAATCCTCCGAAGCCAGTCTGAGAAGATCGCCGGTGACGATTTCCGGATACGGCTCACATGTGGGAAGCCCCTTATAAAGTGCCTCCTCATTCTCTTTAATAGTGGCAATCACCCGTTTCGCCAGGGTTTTGTCATTATAGACCGCCGCATACCCCTCTTCAAATTTCACTTCGCAGCTTCCGCCCATGGCAGATGCGATCCCTTCCGACAGGGAACGTATCTTTTCCATCATAACACTCCTGGTCTGTGCTTCAGCGTTGCGCATCATGCCATGCATTTCAACCCGGTCGGTAATTACGTTAAGCGCAGCTCCGCCGGATATCATTCCCATATTCAAAGTTGAATGCTCCATGGGACTTAAGTTCTTCGGTACCAGTGTGTTGAGGGCCACGATGATCGATGCGGCAATATAGACGGCGTCAACTCCCTCCTGCGGCTCTGAGGAATGGGCCGCTTTTCCATGCACCACAATTTCACAGCGGTCGGAGAACGCCGTCACCGGACCGACACCCACATAGAACTTTCCCCTCTGATCGGATGTCACATGAAGTGCCATACAAGCGTCGGGAAGTTCCTCCATCAGCCCTGCTTCTATCATCTGGCGGCCTCCGCCTCCGCGCTCCTCCGCAGGCTGGAATACCAGCTTGACCCTGCCGCTCCAAAATTCCTTCATTCCGTTTAAAATTTCCCCGACAGCCAGCAGATTTGCCGTATGGACGTCATGGCCGCAGGCATGCATAACGCCTTTATTCAGGGAACGAAAAGACACCTGCGCCGTCTCTTCGATTGGCAGTGCATCCATATCGGCCCTGAGCATCAAAAGCTTCCCCGGCTTGCCGCTGTCAATTACCGCCACGATTCCCGGCTCCACCGGACTCTCCTCATATGGTATTCCCATCCGCCGAAGCTCCTGCATAACCAGCCCTGCTGTCTTATATTCTTCAAAGGCCAGCTCCGGTTTCTGATGAATCATCCTGCGGACAGCGATCGTATGCTTCTCCAGGCTGTCGGACAGCCGAAGAAGCGTTTCCACCTGTTCCATTTAAGTCTTGCCTCCTGTCACTTTATCACGTCTTTAACGGGCTTATTCCCCGCCTATTCCCCTTTTTTCAAAGCTTTGATTCCATTCTCCAGGCCGCTTACCGTCAGAGGAAACATCGGAATCGTCTCCCGAATCAGGCCAATCGTCTGGTAGCCGTACGTGTAATCCCACACCTTCTCATTAATCGGGTTCATCCAGACGGAGGACGGAAATCTCCGTTTTAATGTCTCCAGCCAGTAGAGGCCCGTCTTGTCATTTCGGTGGAAATAGTCGAGGCTCCCGCCGCGGTAGAGCAGCTCCGAGGGCGCCATGGCCCCGTCCCCTACCAGGATAACCTTATACTCCGGCTTCAGATTATTAAACACCCATTCCGTCGATACTTTCTCCCTCCAGGAACAGGAAGGCGTTGTGAACAGATAATCATAAAAACAATTGTGAAAATAATATACCTTTAAATCTTTAAAATGGGATGACTGATCCACTGCCTGGAACAGACGGTTGCACAGCTCAGCATAGCTCCACATCGAGCCGCCGCTGTCCATCAAAAGAAGAAGCTTTGTCTGGTTTTTCCTGGGACGTTCCATGACAAGCTCCAGTCTTCCGCCTTGATCACACGTTTTTTCAATCGTTTTTTCCACATTCAGCTCGGTCTTCGGCCCGTCTTCACGGCAGGAAAGCAGACGCAGCTTTCTTAAGGCTATCTGGAACTGGCGTATCTGCAGGACGGAATCATCCCGGAAATCCCTGTAGTTTCGTTCCTCAGCCACCTGAAGGGCGCTCCTGTTCTTTCCAGGTCCTCCCACACGGATTCCCCTCGGACTATAGCCGGAATGGCCGAACGCGGAGGTTCCCCCCGTTCCTATCCATTTCGTTCCGCCGTGGTGCTGCTCATGCTGTTCCTTTAAGCGCTCCTCCATCATTTTCCGGATTTCGTCCAGACCAAGGCCCTCAAAGCGGGCGTCCACCTCATCTTTGTCATAGGGCGTCTGCTCTCTCGCTTTTGCAAGCCAGTCGAGAACTTCCTGAGGCAGTCTGTCATATGTCGTGACGTTTTCAAAATATTCCAGAAACGCCTGGTCGAATTTGTCATAATCCGATTCCTTTTTCACAAGCACCGCCCTGGCCGTATAATAGAATTCCGTCAGGCTGGCCTCGTTGAGATTCATGGACAGGGCGTCCATCAGGCTGTTCCATTCATTCAGGCCTGTCTTCATTCCCTGCGCACGCAATAGATAAAGAAAATCAGTAAACATTTTTTCGCTCCACCTGCTTTAAATCCTCTGTCTTCTTTAACAATACACCGGCAAAGGGAATCTCCCTCTCCAGCTTTTTTACCGGAATGCCTCCAATTGACAAAGCCTGAATCCAGTCCAGTACCTCCGAGGTACTCGGTTTCTTCTGAAGTCCCCGGATGTCCCTGATTTTATAAAATGCCTCCAGCACGCCGTCAATCAGCTTCTGTTCCAAATCCGGGTAATGAGCCTTGATGATACGTTCCATCATAGACGCATCCGGAAATGCAATGTAATGGAAGATACAGCGGCGCAGAAATGCATCCGGCAGCTCCTTTTCCGCGTTTGACGTAATGATGACGATTGGGCGTACCGTTGCCTTGACCGTCTCCCCTGTCTCAGGAATATAAAATTCCATCTTGTCCAGCTCCCAGAGCAGATCGTTTGGAAATTCCAAATCGGCCTTGTCAATCTCGTCAATCAGCAGAACCGTCTGCTTTTCACGCTTAAACGCCTCCCCCAGCTTGCCCAGACGGATATATTTGCCGATATCATTTACTCCCTCGGTTCCGAACTGGCTGTCATAAAGTCTCTGTACCGTGTCATATACATAGAGGCCGTCCTGCGCTCTTGTGGTAGATTTGATATTCCAGATTAAAAGCTCCATTCCAAGGGACTTTGCAATCGCTTCAGCCAGCATCGTCTTTCCGGTTCCCGGTTCTCCCTTTAACAGCAGCGGTTTCTTTAAAGCAGCAGCGATATTGACACTGCGGATCAGTTCGTCCGACGCGATATATTCTTCACTTCCATGAAATTGCAGCATGATTTTTCTCTCCTTTTACTTAAAAATAATCCATTCATCTTTTAATTTTGTATAACTTGACTCGCACTAGATTCGTGGGATACCTCATCAAGTGCTCATAGTATATCCTATTCACTATGCTCGTTAAATACCTCGCTGAGTGTATAGATATGACTCGCACTAGATTCGTGGGATACCTCATCAAGTGCTCATAGTATATCATAACCATTGGCTGTATAACTACTGTTATTTGCAAATTTCTGCCGGTAAAAATAGTGTGCCTGAATTACAAAAAGTATAGCAAAGGCATTTTCAGGTACAATAACCATATTATATTAGCCAAAAAAGTGAGGAAATGAAAATGGAACAAGGACAAAACAAACCTGATGAAATCTTTTCCTGTACACGGATTGCTGAATTTCAAAACTATCTGCACCAGGAGGAACGCAGTAGAAACACAATCACGAAATATATCCGGGATTTGAAAGTGTTTTTTACTTTTCTAGACGGACAGCCGATGGACAAAGAGGCGCTGCTGGACTGGAAAAAGCATTTAACACAGACACATGCACCGGCCAGTGTCAATTCCATGCTGGCGTCCGTCAACAAATTTCTGGACTGGCTCGAACTTCCGGGCCTGAAAGTAAAGCCGCTTAAAATTCAACGCCAAATCTTTTCAAACCCTAAGAAAGAGTTGACCGCAGAAGAATACCGCAGGCTTATAAAAGCCGCAGAAAACAGGCAGAATAACAGATTATCTCTTCTTCTCCAGACTATCTGTTCCACCGGTATCCGAGTCTCAGAACTGAAATTTATTACTGCGGAATCTGCAAAAACGGGAAGAGCTGAGGCTGACTGTAAGGGTAAGACACGCATTATCTTTCTCCCTCCCGACCTGTGCCGGGCGCTCCGGCATTATTGCAGGGAGCGTGGTATTGACGCAGGAATCATTTTCTGCACCAGAAACGGCTACCCTCTTGACCGCTCCAATATCTGGAAGGATATGAAAATGCTTTGTGACAGCGCAGGTGTGGAACCAGGCAAAGTATTTCCCCATAACCTGCGCCACCTGTTCGCCCGCACGTATTATGCGCTGGAAAAGGACCTGTCAAGACTTGCAGATTTACTTGGCCATTCCAATGTATCAACCACCCGTATTTATACAATGGAAAGCGGACTGATGCATTCCCGGCAGCTCAGCCGGATGGGACTTGTTTTTACACGCACATAAAAATACCACATAATGATGATTATGTGGTATAAAAAAATTCGATTATCGGTTCTTCTACATATTAATTTAACACGAAGAGACAAAAATTACAATATATTGATACCTTTCATTTTTGTCAAAGCATGAAAACCAGACCGGAACACTCAGATTTTTTTCCGGTCTGGTTTTTATACTTATTTTCATTTCAAATATGTCGCGGGGGTTGTCCTGCATGCCAGAATTGCGGGAGTTTAACCACATAATCATCATTATGTGGTAACTCACAAAACGGCAATAATAAACCCGTGTACCGTACCTCCTATCATTTAGAGTTGATACTTTAGAGGTCTGCGGATATTTAAGTCCATATAAACTGAAAGCAGGGAGGAGACACAGTCTTGAACGAAAATTTACTAAATGAACTGGTATCGGAGGCCGGTGTCAGTTATCTGTCTGATTTACATGACCCGCATAGCTTCAGGAAGATTTTTCATGCCCTGGACAGGCTCTCTCCTGACAATTACTCTTTGGAAGAGTGGGAAGAGGCCGTTACCTATATCCTTGGCCTGAAGCGCCGGCCTTTTCCATCACCTGCCTCCGCCCGGCGTTTTCTGCAGGCAGAGCTTGAAAAAGCGGCTTTGTCGAAAAAAACTGAATCTGCGGCAGCAGGAAATAGTAACCTTTAAAAATAGTGACTTTTTCAGGGGCGTATGATATGATGAGATCAAATCAGCCCCTCCGGCTGACAATACCGTTACATATCAGGAGCCGTATATGACAAAAGGAAATATCACTAAAATACTATTCCAGTTTGCTGCCCCTCTGGTAGCCAGCAGCCTGCTGCAGCAATTATACAATATAGCCGATTCCATGATAGCCGGCAATTTTATCGGTGAAAATGCCGTTGCTGCTATTGGTGTTTCCACCAGCATCGTAATGTTTTTTACGAATGTCATTATCGGCTTTACCACAGGAGTCTCCATCTATATCGCCCAACTGACCGGCCGCAGGGATAATGAAAAAATCGGCGAGGCCATACGGACCTCGTTTTTCTACCTCGTTCCGGCAGCTCTGCTCATGGCTGTTCTGAGCCTTGGGATTATTGAACAGGTTTTAACGATGATGCATACGGACGGAAGTATCTTTGCTATGACCAAAACCTATATCTCCATTATTTTTGCAGGAATACCGTTTGTCATGGTCTATAATATATGCAGCGCGATCCTGCGCGGCATGGGAAACAGCAAGACCTCCATGCAGGCCATCGTAATCGCTACCTTTACAAATATTTTTGTAGACATTCTTTTCGTAGCTGTCTTTCAGTGGGGAATTATGGGGGCTGCCCTGGCCACCGTACTGTCACAGCTTTTCTCCTGCATTTACGTCCTTGCATACCTGCTGCTGCGCGTGGTAAAGAAATTCCCATGCCGTCACAGCTTTACAAAAGAGGCGCTGAAGGAACAGACGAGACTCGGACTTCCCTGCGTGCTTCAATCCGGAATTATGTCCTTTGGCAGCATTATCCTGCAGGGAATTATGAATACCCTTGGCGTTCAGGCCGTCACAGCCATCACCTCCGCATACCGCCTCGACTCCCTCGCTATGCTGCCTGCCGTCAGTATGGCCTCGGCTGTTTCCACCTTCACGACGCAGAATATGGGCGCCAGACAGTATGACAGAGTATCCGAGGGGTATTCCATCAGCGTGAAAATGATGCTCCTGCTCTCCGTCACCATAGCAGCAGCCGTTATTCTGGGCGGAAAATCATTTATCCTCCTGTTCGGAGTAAGCGAAGAGGTTGCCGGGCTGGGACAGAGTTTCCTGTTTATGCTCTCCGTGTTCTATCCCATATTCGGGATGCTGAATCTGTTTATTGGGTTCCTACAGGGCACCGGCAACGTGATTACTCCCGCTGTCTGCAACATAACCGGCCTGGGAGTTCGCCTTACGCTGGCAGCAATTCTTGTCGCACCGCTCGGCTTTCCATCTGTCCCTTACAGCGAGGGAATCTCCTGGATTGTGGCCGCCTGTCTGTGCTACAGTAAATGCCGGAAAGCAAAAAAGAAAATTTTAACCGCGGCGTCCGATGTCAGCCGCGTATAAAACGATAACCTGCACGTTCTGCGTACAGGCCACCGTCTTCAAACAGAAAAGCCCGGACTTCACCGGCCTCACGGCCCCGGTGAGATCCGGGCTTTCTTTTGTTGATTTTTCCGGGCTGACCAGGAGATAGAGACAGACAGGCAACAGCATGGGAAACAGAAAGGCTGTATTTTTCCTTTATATTTGCGTGATTTCATGGCGTCTTCCTCTCCTCCCCATTTTGTGGTACAATAAGTTCAAATAACGTTTCAAAATAAGGAACCGGAAAGGAGGCCATCCGTTTTGCCATCAGAAGACCGTATCTATATAGCCATTGATTTAAAATCCTTTTATGCATCTGCCGAATGCAGGGAACGAAACCTGGATCCGATGACAACAAACCTGGTTGTAGCCGATGCAAGCCGAACGGAAAAAACGATCTGCCTTGCCGTCTCCCCCTCCTTAAAAGCTTACGGAATACCCGGCAGGCCCAGATTATTTGAGGTAGTGCAAAAAATCAGGGAAGCCAACGCCAGGCGCCGTATTTCTGCGCCAAATCATCAATTTACCGGCTCTTCCTATTACACGGATGAACTGAAGGCTTCTCCCGGGCTTTCCATCGATTACATCATTGCCGCGCCCAGGATGGCGCTCTATGTAAAATACAGCACACAGATTTATAATATTTATCTGAACTATGTGGCTCCGGAAGACATTCACGTTTATTCCATTGATGAAGTTATTATGGATGTTACAAACTATCTGGATACCTACCGGCTTACCCCCCGGGAGCTGGCCATGAAAATGATCCTCGATGTTCTGAAAAATACGGGAATCACGGCCACCGCCGGCATCGGAACAAATTTATATTTATGTAAAATTGCCATGGACATTGTAGCCAAACACATTCCTCCTGATAAAAACGGCGTAAGAATTGCCGAGCTGGATGAAATGTCCTACCGGAGACTTCTCTGGAACCACCGCCCGCTGACTGATTTCTGGAGGATTGGCCGGGGGTATGCCAAAAAGCTGGAGGCACACGGCCTGTATACAATGGGGGACATTGCCAGATGCTCAATTGGAAAATCAAATGAATACCATAATGAAGAACTGCTCTATCACTTGTTTGGAATTAATGCAGAGCTGTTAATTGACCATGCGTGGGGATGGGAACCCTGCACCATGAAAGATATCAAATCCTACAAGCCCGCCTCCTCAAGCCTCTGTTCCGGCCAGGTGCTGCAATATGCCTACGATTTTCAAAAGGCCAGGCTGATTGTCCGGGAGATGATTGATTTAATGGTGCTTGATTTAATCGATAAAGAACTCGTAACCGATCAGATTGTTTTAACCATCGGATATGATATCGAAAACCTTACCAACCCTGACATACGCAAATTATACAAAGGAGAGATTACGACCGACCAATACGGACGGCGTATCCCCAAACACGCCCACGGCACTGCCAACCTTGACCGGCATACCGCCTCGGCCAGACTAATCACAGACGCAGCATTGGAACTCTACGACCGCATTATTAATAAAAATCTTCTGATCCGGAGAATTACCGTTTCCGCCAATCACGTGATTGATGAAAATGCAATTCCACAGACAGAAAGCTTCGAACAGCTAGACCTGTTCACCGACTATGCGGCGCTTCAAAAAAAGCAGGAGGAAGAAAAAGAGGCGTTGAAAAAAGAAAAACAGATGCAGCAGGCTATGCTGTCCATCAAAAAGAAATACGGAAAAAATGCAGTTTTAAAGGGCATGAACCTGGAAGACGGGGCTATGACCTTACAGCGCAATAATCAAATCGGAGGCCATCAGGCATAATGGGTCTCCTGAAAGGAATCGATCATGGACGGCAAAAATAAATCTCCCCGTGATTATGAGGATATCATTCACCTCCCTCATCCCGTTTCCAAATCCCATCCGCCTATGTCCATATCCGACCGGGCGGCGCAATTCGCCCCCTTCTCAGCCCTGACCGGTCATTATGCGGCGCTTCAGGAAACGGCCCGCCGGACCGAGGAACGGGTGGAACTGGACGAAACCGCAAAGACAATACTGGATGAAAGGCTTAAACTTCTTTGCAGCAGACTGGATGAACATCCTGTGATCCATCTGACCTACTTTCAGCCGGATGAAAAAAAGCAGGGGGGTGCCTATATTTCCGTTACCGGTGTCATAAAGCGGATTGATGGCTATCGGCAGCTCCTTATCTTGGAAGACGGGATGCGTGTTCCGATCCGCGATGTTTTTGAACTTGAGGGAGAATTGTTTGAATTATTTGAATTCAATGATTTTTAAGGCTGGTGTACTGCTCCCGGTTTGACCAATATCATTGTGACAGACATCAGCAGGAGGAGGCCGTGTGGAACGAATTATCGACAGAAACGGAAAGAAAAGACGAATAACCATCATGGCGATACCGGTAATCCTGCTGCTTTTCGTTATAGGCGTTCTTGGATATGGATTTTGCATTTACAATGGATATCTGCTGTTAAACAACCCTTCAAAAAAACAGTATCCTGTGTCCGGCATTGATCTGTCCCACTATCAGGGAGAAGTAGACTGGCCGGTACTGGCACAGCAAAATATAATGTTTGCATACATAAAAGCTACAGAGGGGAGCAGCCATACAGATGCCAGGTTTGCATATAACTGGGAAGAGTCCGGTAAGACCGACCTGGCGGCAGGAGCCTACCATTTTTTCAGCTTTGACAGCAGCGGTGATACCCAGGCGGACCATTTTATTCATACGGTTGGAAACCGGTCCGGAATGCTTCCCCCTGCAGTTGATGTAGAGTATTATGCTGATAAAAAAAGTAATCCGCCGGACCCGGAGTCTGTGCGGGAGCAGCTGCAGATTATGCTGGACCGGCTTGAGGAATATTATCATAAACCTCCCGTTCTCTATTCTACAGAAGATGTATGGGAAACTTATTTGAAAGGCCATTTCGACGAATATCCCCTATGGATCCGAAATGTTGTTACAAAGCCGGATTCTCAGGCAGATTGGTGCTTTTGGCAGTATACCAACCGGGGACGGCTGAATGGATATGCCGGGGAAGAAACATTTATTGATTTGAATGTGTTCTATGGAGATATTGAATCCTGGAACCGTTGGAGACACTAAGCATATAGAAAGCCCCAGAGCTGCAACTCTGGGGCTTTCGCTTTATTTATTGCTAATTATTTATTATTTAATGCTGCCTGTGCTGCTGCCAGACGTGCGATCGGCACACGGAATGGTGAGCAGGAAACATAGTTCAGGCCTACTTTGTGGCAGAACTCTACGGAAGAAGGATCTCCGCCGTGCTCGCCGCAGATGCCGCACTTAAGGTCCGGACGTGTCTGACGGCCTTTCTTAACTGCCATCTCCACTAACTGACCAACGCCTGTCTGGTCAAGTCTTGCGAATGGATCGGACTCATAAATTTTTGCTTTATAGTAGGAATCCAGGAACTTGCCGGCGTCGTCACGGGAGAAGCCGAATGTCATCTGTGTTAAGTCGTTTGTACCGAAGGAGAAGAACTCTGCTTCCTCAGCGATGGCATCTGCTGTGAGAGCTGCACGAGGAATCTCGATCATGGTACCGATGTGGTACTGCATATCGGTACCTTTCTCTTTCTTAACCTGCTCAGCTACTTCCACAACTACATCCTTAACGAACTTAAGCTCTTTCTTCTCGCCAACTAACGGAATCATGATCTCAGGAACAATATCGATTCCTGTCTCTTCCTTCACTTCGATAGCAGCTTCCATAACGGCTCTTGTCTGCATCTTTGCAATTTCCGGATAGGTAACTGCAAGACGGCAGCCACGATGGCCCATCATTGGGTTGAACTCGTGTAATTCGTCAACTTTTGCTTTTACTTCTGCTAAAGTAAGGCCCATGTTCTTAGCCAGTTCAGCCTGCTCCTCTTCTGTATGAGGAACGAACTCATGCAGCGGCGGATCCAGGTAGCGAACCGTCATTGGCCTGCCTTCCAGAGCTTTGTACATAGCCTTGAAATCGCCCTTCTGGAACGGGATTAATTCGTTCAGAGCCTCTTCTCTTGCTTCCACTGAATCGGAAAGGATCATCTTTCTGATCTTCATGATTCTGTCAGCCTCGAAGAACATATGCTCTGTACGGCAAAGACCGATGCCCTCTGCACCCAGTTTAACGGCATTGAGTGTATCTTCCGGTGTGTCGGCATTTGTACGAACCTTTAATGTTCTGAACTTGTCAGCCCATACCATGATACGCTCGAAGTTTCCGCTTACGGAAGCTTCCTGAGTCTCGATGTCGCCCTTGTAAATCTTACCTGTGGAACCATCTAAGGAGATGTAATCTCCCTCTGCAAATGTGTGTCCGCCAAGTTCGAATGTCTTAGCTTCTTCGTTGATCTTGATCTCACCGCATCCGGATACACAGCATGTTCCCATACCACGTGCAACTACGGCTGCATGGCTTGTCATACCGCCGCGCACTGTCAGGATACCTTCGGCTGCATGCATACCTTCGATATCTTCCGGAGATGTCTCAAGACGAACAAGGATAACTCTCTCACCCTTCTCGTGGGCAGCCTTAGCCTCATCAGCGGTGAAGTATACTTTACCTGCTGCTGCGCCAGGAGATGCCGGAAGAGCGGAACCGATTACTTCGCCGGCCTTTAAAGCAGCCGGGTTGAAGGTCGGGTGAAGTAACTGATCAAGAGATTTTGCTTCGATTCTTACAACAGCCTCTTCCTCCGTGATCATGCCTTCGTCTACTAAATCGCAGGCAATCTGAAGAGCAGCCGGAGCTGTTCTCTTGCCGTTACGTGTCTGTAAGAAGTATAATTTACCTTCCTCGATTGTGAACTCCATATCCTGCATGTCACGGAAATGTTTCTCCAGCTTCATGGCCAGATCCATGAACTGCTTGTAGCAGTCAGGCATATCGTTCTCTAACTGGGTGATAGGCTGTGGTGTGCGGACACCTGCAACTACGTCCTCGCCCTGTGCATTGATCAGGTACTCACCGTAGATGCCTTTTTCACCTGTGGATGGGTTACGTGTGAAGGCAACGCCTGTACCGCTGGTCTCGCCCTTGTTACCAAATACCATGGTCTGAACGTTAACTGCAGTACCCCAGTCTCCAGGGATATCGTTCATACGGCGGTATACGATTGCACGAGGGTTGTCCCAGGAACGGAAAACTGCTTTAACAGCGCCCATTAACTGATCCTTCGGCTCCTGTGGGAACTCTTCGCCGTTCATAGCCTCTTTGTAAACAGCTTTGAACTTCTCAGCCAGCTCTTTTAAATCATCGGCAGTCAGGTCTGTATCGAAGTGAACGCCCTTTTCTTCTTTCATCGCATCGATGATTTTCTCGAAATGGGACTTCGGAACTTCCATAACTACGTCGGAATACATCTGGATAAATCTTCTGTAAGAATCATATGCAAATCTTGGATTTCCCGTTTTCTTTGCAAAGCCCTCTACTGCAACGTCGTTTAAACCAAGGTTCAGGATGGTATCCATCATACCCGGCATGGATGCGCGGGCGCCGGAACGTACAGATACTAATAACGGATCTTCAGTGTCGCCGAACTTCTTGCCGTTCAGTTCCTCTAACCATGTGATAGCTTCGAAAATCTGATCCTGAATTTCCTGTGTGATCTGTTTTCCACTGTTGTAGTACTCTGTACAAGCTTCTGTTGTTACAGTAAAGCCCTGTGGAATCGGCATTCCTAAGATGGTCATCTCTGCAAGGTTGCAGCCTTTGCCTCCAAGAAGGTTTCTCATAGATGCATTGCCTTCTTCGAACTTATAAACCCATTTTGCCATAAGTTTTCTTCCTCCTAAAGTTTATGTGTTAACATTGATATGCTGCGATGAGCAAAGGATTGAGAATTCCCGCGGACAAAAGACCCTCGCCTGTCCGTCCGCGTTACGCTCTCGCAAGCGCACATTCAAACGCCTATTGGCTACAGTTTCCTCCGTGACCAATAGACGCTTAAATGTACGCTTAAGTCCCGCTCTTACAGGCGCATATCCAGGTGTCCACTGCTGCTCCCATACAAGATGACGCTGCAATGGGCCTCTGGATATGCGCCTGCTCAATCCGCCCATCGTGAATATTATAACATAAACTCGCCTCTAGTAAAGGGGTTTTCTTCATTTATTTCCAAATAATTTGTAAATTTTCTTCATTGAAACACTGTGGAGCGGACCGCCTCCTGTTCTCTTGTACTTTTCACGCAGTTACGCTAAAATAATTGCAGTATTTCACATTACGCTAAAAGACCGCAATATGGGGGAGCTATATGAAAAAAATTCCATGGTACCAGAAAATTCAAATCCAAATCCCGGTGATCGTATTTCTCATCATACTGATTCCGGCCGTCGCATTCGGCTCTTACGATATCAGCGCCTCGCGCCGCAGCCAGCTTCAAAACGCAAAGGAATCCGCAGGGGAACGGCTCTATGAGACTTCCCTGCTGATGCAGGACGTCATGCAGGAAATTGAGAATGCAGGAAAAAGCCTCACCGACAGCGGCACATTTCTCAATCTTGTCAGAACCTATCAGGACACCCCCGCAGATCCCCAAACCCAGAGCAGCCTGCTGCTGTCTCTCGGACAGACTGCATGGCCATGCAGCTATATAGAACAAATGTATCTTATCACAGAAGATGCTCCATATCTGCTCTCCTCCAATCCTTCCATGAAGCGGACTGAGACGGATGGAGCGGGGCAGATTCTGTATCAGACCTGGCTGAACGTAATGCGGGGCCAGACTACCTGGGCATTGTTTCAGGATGAAGCCGGCGGTGTATCAAAAATTGCATACTGGCGGCCGGTCCAGCAGTCGGACGATTCCCCGTCTTCCCTTGTCTGCGTTTTAAAGGATGAATATCTGAAAAGTCTGATGGCCGGCCTGAACAGCCGCGAAGGCAGCCTGAATGTAATTGGCTCCTACCAGGGCAGAATGCTGTACGGAGATTCGGCATTCACAGACTGGGAAGGCAGTCTGGCAGACCATCCCATGTTCAGTCAGGCATATTCCCGGCCTGAGAATTCAGGCAGTTATTTTGCAGAAGAGCAAGGAACCGGCTGGCTGGTGACTTACTATAATTCCCTGGAGGATGGCTGGAAGTATATATCCGCCATCCCGGAACACCGGATTTATACAGGAATGGCCGACCGGAAATTCCTGTATATTCTCCTCGTCTCAGGACTCTCCGGCGTGCTGTTCGGTTCCCTCGTTCTATATTTCCTGGTGAGCCGCCCTCTCGGAAAGCTTCAAAAAAAGATGGAGCTGATGGAAAGGGGCCAGCTGGAGCCGCTCGACTTTACCGGCGGCAATAATGAAATCGGCCTCGTCCTGAAGGCGTACGATCATATGATTGTAAGGCTGAAAAAGCTGATCGACGAGGTATATGTACAGCAGCTTCTCCGCAAGCAGGCGGAACTTTCTTCCCTGCAGTCTAAGATGGATGAGCATTTCCTTTATAACACACTCAACACCATATACTGCAAAGCATCCGAAGAGAAAGCCGCCGTATCCGCATCCATGATTTTAAAGCTGTCACAGTATTTCCGCCTCAGCCTGTCGGACGGCCAGGAAAAAATCCCACTGGATGAAATTCTTGAAATGATACGCGCCTATCTGCAAATTCAGCAGATGCGCTATGGACAGACCTTAAAGTGCAAAATTGAGACGTTTCCGGGGATGGGTAACTACATTTCGCTAAAACAGCTCTATCAGCCCATCATAGAGAATGCCGTTATCCATGGTTTTGAAAAAAAACCGGGAAACCATAGCCTGTATATCTGCTTCTGTCATATTGATGGACGGCTGCGCTTCGCCGTACAGGATGACGGCATCGGCATGTCGCAGGAACGGTGTGTTGAGGTCACATCGGAAATGCCTGCATTCGATCCGATTCAGGGCCGCGGTTACGCCCTGCGCAATATACGTGAACAAATCCGTATTGTCTACGGGGATGAATACGGGATAAAAATAGACAGTCAGCCGGGCCACGGAACGCGCGTTGTTCTGGAAGTCCCTTTGGAAAGGAGATAAGCATGGAAAGAGAATATAAGATGATTGTCGTGGACGACGAAACGGCCGCCAGGCAGTACGCCCTTAAGCAGATTGAATGGGAACGCTTAAGCATCACCGCACTCTTCGAAGCGGAAAACGGCATTGACGCTCTGGAAATTATTGAGAGCCTTAAACCGGATATTATGATACTTGATATCCGTATGCCCGGTATGGACGGCGTCGCCCTGCTGGAAGAGCTCTGCCGCAGAAAATATGACATATCCGTGATCGGGCTCAGCGGCTACAGTGATTTCGATGCGGCGAGAAAGATGCTCTCCAGCGGAAAGGTCGTTGAGTATCTGCTCAAGCCCGTCTCCGCCGATGCTCTGTTTGAAGCGGTCACAAGATGTCTGGAAAAAATCGGTGAGAGGGAACAGCTCCATTTGCTGCACAATGCGGCCGGTGCCTCCGCACCTATGCGTATTAACCTGGGTACACAAGAAGACGGGGAAGAGAATGAAGACAGGGACGGCTCCGCTCCGGCCCCTCTGCCTCCCGAGGTGAACGGGCGCAAAGGTGCGGTTGTCCGTCTGGCCCGTGAGTATATCGATTCTCATTATGGCGAAAAACTCACCCTGGAACAGATCGCTGCCAGGGTATATATCAATCCCTCCTATCTGTCCAGAATTTTTACTGAGGTGGAGGGAATCGGCCTGAATAAATACCTTCAGAAAATAAGGATCGAAAAAGCAAAGGAACTGCTGCAAAACCCTGCTTACAAGGTATATGAAGTGGCGGATCTGGTTGGATATCCCAATTTCCAGCATTTTCTGAAAATCTTCAAAAAACTTGAAAACACCACCCCAAGTAAATACCGTGAAAATACCATGTGGCTAATTGAGGAATAAAGCCGTCCCCCGGCCGGAGAGACTAAAACAGTAAATAAAAGAGGCAAAAGTGAAAGAATGATATATTTAAACAAAAATCGTTTTCAGTTATACTATTTTTAGATGAATTTCACAGAAAGGCAGAGATGAAAGAGAAAAAATCAGACAAACAAAGAAATTTTTCCATAAAATTCTTTAGCTCCATCGCTATCCTGTACACAATATGCATATTATGCATGACCGGATGCCGCCGCGCCCAGCCCCTGCGGCAGGACCTCCCGTCAAATGAGCGGGAGTCTTACCGAATCGGGCTCAGCCTTCCCACAACCCAGCTCATTTACCGAAAGGCAATGAAAGAACTTGTGGAGGCAGCTTATCCTGGTACACAGGACGACGGCGGGATTGAAATCCTCATCTACGATGCAGGCGGCAGCCAAAAACAGCAGAACCAGGATATTCTGGAGATGACCGATCTGGGCGTGGACGGCATTGTCCTGATTCCGGGCACGATGGAAGGCTGTCTGTCCTCCGTCGAATACGCAAATACGAAAGGGGTCCCGGTTATCACAGTGGACAACCGGATCCGCAGTTCAACCTCCGCCCGTGCGGTAAGCTTTGTCGGCGCAGATCACTATTCCATGGGAAAAGATGCAGCCACTCTGTTTTTACGGCTTCTTGAAGAACAGTATCCAGAAAAAGAAATCTGGAATGTAATCCAGCTCACCGGAATTCCCGATACCTCCGGCGCCATCGACCGGGGGCAGGCCATAGCCGATACTCTTTCCGGAAACAGCCGGATCCGCCTGCTGGGAAGCTATGACGGAGAATTTACCGTAATCAATGCAAAGAGCGTCATGGAGGACTGTCTTGTGATTTTCGATGAAATCGACGGCGTCATCTGTCAGAATGACAACATGGCGGAAGGATGCTACCTGGCCCTTAAGGAGGCCGATAAAGACGGCAGTGTCATCGTAGTCGGCATAGACGGACAGAAAAGTACGCTTGAAATCATGGCGGATGGCGGCATCCACGGAACCGTCCTGCAGCATCCTTCCATGATTCTCGACGGCATCCATCACCTCTGCCGTTATCTGGACGGTAACACGCTGGATGAAAATTATATTGAACCGACCGATATTATCGATAAAACGAATGTAAAGGATTATCTGGAACACGATCTTACGTGGTGAACCTTCTCCAAGGGCCCTGGCTGATGCGTTATCACCTGAGGATAAAAGAAACTTAAATGAAAGGAATAAACAATTATGACTCAGGTACAAGAGAAAAATATGGGTCTTCGCATTCTTCAGAGCATTATGAAGGCTATCCAGGAATGCATGATCCCTGTAATCCCAATGATTATGGCAGGAGGACTTATCAAGGTTCTTATCATCATTCTTACCCTGACCGGTATCATAAGCTCCGGCAGCCAGACCCATGCCATATTAAGTGCCATCGGCGATGCCCCCTATTACTTCCTGCCCTTTGAGGTGGCAGTCTGTGCAGCAAAATACTTCAGACTGCCGGTCCTGCTTCCCGTGGCCGCTGTCGGCATCATGTTTTCCCCCGATTTTCTCGGTCTCTTCTCTGCCAGCGCGGTATCCTTTTTCGGCCTGCCGGTTTCGGATGTAACTTACAGCTACAGCGTACTCCCCATTATTCTCCTCGTCTGGGTTATGGGAATTCTTTACCGGCAGGTGGAAAAGCATATGCCGGAGAGTCTGTTCAACTTCTTCGGCCATATGCTGGTGCTGCTGTTCTCCTCATTGCTGGCAGTACTGGTTATCGGTCCTATCGGCAACGGAATCGCCGAGGTGATACGCGCCTTTGTAATGTGGATCCAGTCGGTAAACCACATTATGGCTGAAGTCTGCTTTGCGGTAATGTTCCCGTTCCTGAATATGTGCGGAATGCAGTGGCCGTTTATCCTGGACGCCATCTCCACCGTCGGCCAGAGCGGATTCGAAGCGCTGTGTATTATCTCTCTGCTGTGTGTCAATGTCTCACAGGGAGGCGCCTGTCTTTCCACTGCCGTCCGTTCAAAGAACAAAAAACGCCGGGAACAGTGCTTCGGTATGGGTATTACTGCCGTAATCAGCGGCGCAAGCGAACCGTCAACCTACTCCAACTTCAGTTATAAACGCCCTATGGCCGCTGCCCTTATCGGAAGCGCCGCTGCCGGGCTTTACGCAGGAATTGTGACGGTAAAAGCCTTTTCCTTTGTTCCTCCCGCTGCAGCCTCTATCCTGATATTTATGGATGCTGAAAACGGAATGAATCTGGTTCATGCCGTAATCACCGGACTCATTGCACTCGGCGTCAGCTTTGGGGCCGGTATGATTATCGGCTTTAATGAACCTGAAGAAACAGAAGATGCGAACGAAGCAGAATAATGGGGCCGGATATGATAATGAAAGATATGATGACAAAGGATTTAATCTATGGAGGATTTGACGATGAAAGATTTAACTGTTAAAGAGAATACATATAAGATTGAACTGTCCGGAAAAAAACTAATCGATTTAAGCCACACGGCAGAGGCCGACATGCCCTGTGATCCTGCCCTGGCATTGCCGGAGCTTGACTTCTTCTCCCGGGAAGGCAGCGGCTTACAGCTTCATAACCTGGAGGTAATCCGTTACTGCCCGCACACCGGAACCCACATGGACTCTCCATTCCACGTATGCAGCGAATGGGGCAGCATGGAGACGGTCGATCCTGCCGTCCTAATCGGACCTGCCACCGTCTTAAGCCTCACGGTCCCTGAATACGATTACGCCGTTACCAGAGAAGACATTGAGCAGTGGGAAGCAGAGTTCGGGGAAATTCCAAAAGGCGACGCTGTCCTTCTCCACACCGGTCATGCAGATAAATGGGAACAGGGCTCCGGCAGTTACATCGATAAAGGATATATACGCCTCGCTCCGTCGGCCGCAGCTTATCTGGCCGAAAAGAAGACACGTTTTATTGCTCTGGAAAGTATCAGCGTGGACGGCGCTGACACCGAGGTACATAAGCTTCTGCTGGGAAATGGCGTCTGCATTGTCGAAAATGTCTGTAACCTTGAAAAAATCGGGCAGATCCACTGCTCCACAATCGGAACCTTTCCCGCAGTCAAAGGCGCCAGCGGCGCATGGGTGCGTCTGTTGGCGCTTGTCTGAGACAGTGACAGACAATGTTGTGAAAAGGGCTATAAAATAAGTCCTAATTAGGAATCGCCAGTTTCGTCAAATGCCGGAACTGGCGATTCCTTGTTTTTATACACATCTTGATTTTACTCGTAACAAAGGGTTCACTGACTATGCCTATGAAGGTAACCCTTAGCTTTTAAGCTGCTATTTCTTTTCGCTGCTTTTTATAATGACAGGTCAGTTGACAAAAAAACTAAAGCAGTCGAAACGGACTGCCGACAAAATAAAGAAGAGCTTCCTCCAAAGCGGTGAAAGGCGCGCTTTGCGCACAGGCCACCGTCTTTCATTCAAACAGGGCCGGAATCAATCATCGATGATCCCAGCCCTGTGTTGTCATATGTCAGTAGTGTGTTATTGCTCACATCCCGCCCAAAAAACGGCGGGATGTAAACAGTAACTATTTTAAAATCTGAATTTGTCCTCAAAATATGCCTTAAGCTCTGTAATCGGAACTCTCACCTGCTCCATTGTGTCACGATCTCTTACCGTAACGGCTCCGTCTGTCTCGGAATCAAAGTCATAGGTGATGCAGAACGGCGTACCGATCTCATCCTGTCTTCTGTAACGCTTTCCGATATTGCCTCTGTCATCGAATTCACAGTTGTAATATTTGCAAAGCTCATTATACACCTTCTCTGCGCCCTCATTTAATTTCTTGGACAGAGGAAGCACGCCGATCTTAACAGGAGCGATCGCCGGATGGAAATGAAGAACGGTTCTTACATCGCCCTCTCCGATCTCCTCTTCGTCGTAAGCCGCACAGAGGAATGCCAGCGTCACACGGTCAGCGCCAAGTGACGGCTCAATTACATATGGGATATATTTAATCTTCTTCTCATCATCGAAGTAGGTCATATCCTGTCCCGATGTGTTCTGGTGCTGGGTCAAATCGTAGTCTGTCCTGTCTGCGATACCCCAGAGTTCGCCCCAGCCGAATGGGAAGAGGAACTCGATATCCGTTGTGGCCTTGCTGTAAAAGCTCAGCTCCTCCTGCTCATGATCCCTGGCGCGCATCTCGTCTTCCTTGATGCCGAGCGCTTTCAGCCAGTTAATGCAGTATTCTTTCCAGTAAGCGAACCACTCGAGATCAGTATCCGGCTCACAGAAGAATTCCAGCTCCATCTGCTCAAACTCTCTCGTACGGAAGGTAAAGTTACCCGGTGTAATCTCATTACGGAAGGACTTGCCCACCTGCGCGATTCCGAACGGTACTTTCTTTCTGGAGGTTCTCTGGACATTTTTAAAGTTTACAAAAATACCCTGAGCTGTCTCCGGCCTTAAATATACGGTATTCTTAGCATCCTCCGTTACGCCCTGGAATGTCTTGAACATCAGGTTGAACTGGCGGATATCGGTAAAATCATGCTTGCCGCAGCTTGGGCAGCAGATATTGTTGTCATCGATGTATTTCTTCATCTCTTCCTGGGACCATGCGTCTACGGAACCTTCAATCTTGATTCCCTTCTCATCCATATAGTCCTCAATCAGCTTGTCGGCGCGGAAACGCTCTTTACATGCCTTGCAGTCCATAAGAGGATCGGAAAAACCGCCCAGATGGCCGGAAGCCACCCATGTCTGGGAGTTCATAAGTATAGCACAGTCAACACCCACGTTATACGGGCTTTCCTGTACGAATTTCTGCCACCAGGCTTTCTTTACATTGTTCTTCAGCTCCACACCGAGGTTACCGTAATCCCATGTATTGGCAAGTCCGCCGTAAATCTCAGAACCCGGGTATACAAATCCTCTTGATTTGGCAAGAGCTACAATCTTTTCCATTGTCTTTTCCATCTTTAAATTTATCCTCCTATCTATTTGAACACAACAAGGGCATTTTCGCCCTCCGGCACCGTCACCGTGTATTCATCCTTCTTTTCTATGCCCTCCGTCATATAGAGAACCTTTCCGGAAAACATGATATTGCCTCCGCCGCTAATCCGGGCAGCCGACGCAGCCGCGTCTGATTTTATCTCCTCTGCCGAGGCCGGACTTCCGTCCGCCTTGACAAATTGTCCCTCTGCAAGCCATCCGGCCGCATCGGCATCTGCCACTTTGCTGACTTCCAGCGCTGTAACCGTATTGCTTGTATCCTCGTTATCCTCCGTCTGGCGGAATTTAATCAAATCCTCCAGGGAAGCATAATCAAATACGGCCTTCATAACTCCTTTATCCGCCGTAACGCTCTGAAGCGAAGCCGGCAGCTTATCGGCTCCCATCTTATTCTCCGCCAGCCCCTGCGCACCGTTCTCCTGGTTAAACCGGATGACGGCAGCCTCCAGGTACTGCTGGAGATCCTTGCTGTTAACAGTATCTCCCTCGTATTCTTTCACCAGAGCACTGGAAACAGAACCATCCTGCGCCACATATACACAGCTTACGGACGGAGAGAATGTACTTTTCTGGCTTGCACCGCAGCCTGTCAGCAGCATTCCTGCCACGGCAGCCGCCGCTAACAGCAGTCCGGACTTTTTCATCACTCATCCTCCCTTTCATTTCGCATCAAGTTTTTATAGTATACCTTCTTTTTCCTTTATTTTCAATAGGCGGCCAGGTATTTATTCAGTAATAATTCAGTACTGTCCACGGGCAGCGGCCCGCGGGGTATTTTCACCCCCGTTCATAATGACAGTTCAGACAGCATGAACCGTTGCTATTCATACGATGGCATCCAGGATCTCCAGTGAATGAAATTTCCTGTCTATGTAGCGTTTCTTGTTATCCTCGACACACCGCCTGAATTCTTCAAACACTTCGTCGGTGAGCAGAAAGGTATACAGTTTTTCCACAGGGGAGAAAATAACATATTCCCAGGCGTACACAGCCGATTCGCTGGCTGCCCTGCCGGGACGCTCCGTATACTCACCGTTGAGCGACATAGCCTTCAGCTCAAAAATCCGCTGAACCAGCCTGTTTGGAATCGCGGGCCGCAGAAGGGCCCGAAACGACTGATACAGCAGCTTCAGCATTTCTGTCGCCTCGATCCCTTCTCTCTCGTAGTAGTCCGCAAATTCCACAAAATAAGAGGCATAGCAGGCGCACTCCATATCCTTTTCCAGGTCTTCAAAATAATTTTCTATCTCCGCCCCGTAAAGATTATAGGCGTCCCGCCCCTCCGCCAGGGAAAATGTGCCAAAAGCAAAGGGACGGCTGGGCGCCCGAAGCAGACTGCCCGGCCGTTTTGCCCCTCTCGCAAAAGCCGTGATTTTTCCCCGTTCTTTTGTCAGGATGACAAGACGTTTGTCGTATTCACCCACCGGAAATGCGCTAAGCACCATACCCGTGATTTTAACTAATTCCCTCAAACTTCCGCCTCCTGACTTTTTTGCTGAAATGCAGTTCTATAGTTACTTTTCACAGCATTGCCGCTTTTTGGCAGGGGTGTAAAAAGTAACGTTCAATATACAGTAACCTATATGTCTTTCGGATTGTAACCGTAATTCTTCATATAGAGATCGCTGTCACGCCACTCTTTTCTGACCTTCACCCAAAGCTTTAAGTTCACCTGGGTGTCCATCAGATTCTGTATCTCCGTCCTGGCGGATGTTCCGATTTTTTTCAATTTTCCGCCATTCTTTCCGATAATGATTCCCTTATGGGATTCACGCTCGCACACGATGGTTGCGTCGATGTCAATCAGTCCGTTCGGACGCTCCTTCATCTGGTCAATGACAACGGCAATGCCGTGAGGTATCTCGTCGTCCAGCATTCTGAGGGCCTTCTCTCTGATAAGCTCGGCCGCAATCTGGCGCATCGGCTGATCCGTCACCGTATCCTCATCATAAAACTGCGGCCCTTCGGGAAGGTATTTGAAAATGCAGTCTTTTACATCATCGATATTGATTTCCTTAAGAGCGGACACCGGTATAATCTCCGCAAAATTACAGATGTCCTTGTAAGCCGCGATAAAGGTGAGAATCTCGTCTTTTTTTACCGTATCAATCTTGTTGATTACAAGCATCACCGGAGTCTTCACCTTATTAAGCTGCTCCGCTATATGGCGTTCTCCCGCTCCGATAAACGTGGACGGCTCCACCAGCCACAGGATGACGTCAACCTCCTTCAGCGTATGCTCGGCAACGCTGACCATATATTCCCCAAGCTTATTCTTTGCTTTGTGGATACCGGGAGTGTCCAGAAAGATAATCTGCCCCCTTTCATCCGTATATACGGTCTGAATCCTGTTTCTTGTAGTCTGCGGTTTGTCGGACGTAATCGCGATTTTCTGTCCAATCAGATGGTTCATAAGCGTGGATTTTCCCACATTCGGCCGCCCTATTAATGTTACAAATCCTGATTTTAAATTATCCTGCATTCAAACTCCTTCAATTTTCCGGTTGCGAATGCTGCAGTTTTGCCATAAGCCGGACTGCAGCATCCAAACCGTTTTTTGTTTCTCTTCTGTATATAGTTTCGGGTAACGGTTCAATAACTCCATGTTACTATTCACAGTACCGCTGAAAAACGCGGTACAGACTTAATTAAACAAATTCTTTATGCTGCCGAACAGCTCCTTATTTTCCTTGATTTTCTCTGAATTACCGACAACGCAAAAGCTTCCGGTAGACAAAACCGCTCTGATAATCTTCGCAAGTGCGCGGATATCCTCCGGCTGTGCGGCCAGCACCTGCCTTCTCTCCTCTGCCAGCATCTCATCCGTAATGCCGGAATACCAGGCCGATACCGCCTTGGCGCCTTTATACGGCGGCAGCAGAGGCGTATCCATGTCGCTGATGGTGCCTATTACATATTTTGTCATATCCCTCTCGTCCGCGTCAAACTGTTCCAGGTAATCTGCAACTCCTTCAAATACCTGATCCGTCTCTTTCAGATTCGGATCCCGGTAGGATACAAAATAACCTTCACCGGAACGGCCGGCGCTGTTCATGACTCCGTAAGCGCCTCCTTTAACCCTGACATTCAGCCAGAGATAATCGTAACCCAGGATAGGTTTCAAAACCCGCAGCGCTCCTGTATAGGCATAGCCGCTCTCTGCAAAGCTTCCGCACCTGGCCACATAATTGACCTGCGAGGAAGTCATAAAGCCCTCGTTCCGGTTCCCCTTTTCCCAAATAAACGGATATGACGGACCGCCTGTCTCAGGCAGCTTCTCTTTTAAAAGCTTCATGGCAGGCGCCAGATATCTGAATCCCTCGTCATCCGCCGTATAGCTTACCGTCATGTTATCCGCAGTGAAAAGGCGGCCCGCCGTCTCTTTTAATTTCTGCATCAGAACTGTTTTTCTGTCCTCAAAATTCCTTGCAAGATCCTCCAGGAACTGATAATAGGCAATTCCGCCCGTAATATCATTGAAGGCCGAGGTTGCCGAAAAGTAAGAGGTAGCTCTCGCCACAGCCGCAGAGTGTGCCGCAGAATTCAGCTTTGCCTGGCTTCTGGACTTCATCTCCGCCACAATCTCACTTAGACGTTTCTCGTCGTCAAGAATCGAATCCGCCAGCATCTCTCCGATCAGAGAAAAACCGAAATCCAGCTTTTCGTAAAGAACTCTGGCGCTGGCCGTGAATGCCCCGGTAAACTTTTCCGGTTCTTCCAGGTTCGGGAACGACGTCACGCTCAGGCTGATTCCGCCGCTGTTTAAATAGATTTCGCTGGCAAGATCACTGTAGGTATGCTCCTTTGTATTAACATAGCCCAAAACCGATTTCAAAAGGCCGACATACGGCAGATCCTCCGCCGGCACCCGGTTTGTATCAAACAGCACCTTCAGGTATCCGATTCCGGATGTGAACATATTATGAGCCAGAACCGTTGTATTATCAATCTCTTTTACTTCCAGGCAGAGCTTTTCCGGCTGTTCTTCAATGTCTTCCCGTTTCAGCAATGGGATTTTCTCAAGCTCCTCCTTCGGGGACGGGGTATCCTGGTACAGCTTAAGTTCTCTGGTTTTTTCAATCAGCGTCTTAATCTCTGTATCAGAGAGGCTCTTTTTATATTCAGCCAGCTTTTCCCTCAGCTTTTCATCTTCGATGGCCGTTAAGTTTCTCTTCGGACTGACCGTAATCACTGCCTCAAAGGGGTTATCCAGCAGGCAGGTCTTAATCAGATTCTCAAAGTAGCCCTCTTCCACCGCTTTTTTAAGGAATTCAAAAGTCTTTTCATACTCCAGATGCATCAGAGGATCACCGTCATAAAGCCAGCTGTCCATGCTCTGAAGGCCATACATCAGTCCCTTCGGCGCTGAGCCGAAATCAGCTTCCCTGTATCGGAATTCATAATAATTTATCCCGGCAAGAAGACTCTTCCTGTTGATTCCCTGATCCGCCAGCTTTCTGAGAGTCCCTTTGATGACAGCAAGAAATTCCCCCAGCTGTTCCCTGTCGGCATCCTTGGCTATGACGGAGAAGTAAGGCTGCAAAATGCCGTTTTCATAACCGCCAAGGATATCCTGGCCGATACCTGCTTTCACCAGTTCTTCCTTCAGCGGCGCTCCGGGCGCGTCTATCAGTGTATATTCCAGGATCTGAAATGCCATGTAATGGATCGGATCCAGGTCATCGCCCACTACTGTATTGACTGACAGGTAAGTCGCCTGCTCTTCCGGCTCCGTCTCTGTGATGGAATAGTAAATCTCACGCTCAACCGGCTTCTCGAATGGCTTCTGCATATGGATGGCGGAATCCACCGGCTGTCTGTCATACCGGCTTAAGTATTCTCTGTCCAGCCAGTCTAATTTTTCCGCCATGTCCATATCCCCATATAAATAGATAAAGCTGTTGGACGGATGATAATATCTGCGGTGGAAATCGAGAAACTGTTCATAGGTCAGGGATGGAATCGCATCCGGAGCCCCTCCCGACTCGTTGGAATAGCAGGTATCCGGGAAAAGAACATTTCTCGTATAGCGGTCCAGCACGCTCTCCGGCGAGGAAAACGCTCCCTTCATCTCATTGTAGACTACTCCGTTATAGACGAGAGGGCTTTCCTCCGACTCCAGCTCATAGTGCCATCCCTCCTGCATGAAGATTTTCTCCTCATTATAAATACCCGGATGAAGTACGGCATCCATATAGACGTTCATCAGGTTCTGGAAATCCTTGTCATTGCAGCTTGCCACCGGATATACCGTCTTATCCGGATATGTCATTGCATTTAAAAATGTATTGAGGGAGCCTTTTACCAGCTCTACAAACGGGTCCTTCACCGGAAACTTTTCCGAACCGCAGAGTACGCTGTGTTCCAGAATATGGGGAACTCCCGTGCTGTCGGACGGAGGAGTCCGGAATCCTATCGTAAACACCTTATTTTCGTCCTCATTAGAAAGCAGGAAAATCCTGGCGCCCGTTTTCTTATGCTCCAGGATTATTCCCTCCGAATTCAGTTCTTTTACATATTTTTCACTTATTACCTGATAGGCGTCTAATTCCTTCACTGTCATTCTCATCTTCCTTTTCCTGATTGGTTTATTTTCACTGCTAACCGTTCAGATGAACAGTTTCTGTTACTGTTCACAGCCCTGCCAAAAAGCCAAGTGATGTGACCAGCAACCAGTTTCTTCACTTTCTTACATTTTACCCATAAATTTATCTTTCAGTACAGCAAAACACTCTCTAACCCACATATGTATGGCCAAAACAGGATCTCCGGGAGCAGCTATGCCCGATATGTTGTAAATCCCCTGTTTCCTGGCTATGGATTTGGCCCGGAACACATGGTAATTGCTGGTCAGAACCGCAATTTTGACCGAGTCGGATCTTTCTTTGTAGCTGTCAAGCAGGCTTTCCCTGGCCTCCATCGCCTTATATTTTTCCTGATAATCAATTACCTTTTTGCTGAAAACAATATTCTGCACCGTATTGACGGACTGTTCTTCCAGAAGCAGCTGGGACTCCGGTATGCCGTTATACTGAAGATAATCATACATGGCCTCAGCTTCGCTGATATCTTCGCCCTCCCCTTTTCCTCCGGAAAGCACCAGTACGGTATTCGGATTATTCTCCGCATATTCAAGCGCCTTGTCCAGCCTTTTCTTAAGAGAATTGCTCAGTTCGCTTCCCCTCACTTTGGCTCCCAGCACTATCACATATTCCGCCGCCCGGCGCGTGGAGGTGACAGCGCTCCATCCAATCAGCAGCTCCACCGCGACAAAAATGACAAGGCATGCTGTGCAGAATGTGGCAGTCGATACCACCAGCCACTGAGGCACAGACTGGGGATGCCGGTGGTAATAGTGCAGTCCCGCCGCCAGGAGTACGAAAAATATTGCCATTGTCGGCCATATCAGGGCAAATGAAGTTGACAGGCCTGAATACAGCGCAATTACCCCATAATAAAGCAGACATAAAATTGCAGCACCTTCCAAAATCCATGTCATGGTTTTCCTCCTTCGTAGAGCATGTCTTAATCTAGTCCGCCTCCATCTCACTTCTGCGGATAATATCGCCGCACTCTGCATCCGCCCCCAAATCCACATAGAGAACTTGTTTTGGGTGGGGTGCGCTCTCCACCGGATTTCCTTCCTCGTCGCAGATGGCCGCAACCTCTTTCTCCAGATTCCGGCCGTCCGGTTTCATAATCTCCACCGTCTCGCCCACAGAGAACTTATTCTTCTGTTCTATGCGTACCAGGCCGTCCTCCCGTACTGCCTCCACCGTACCGAGATACGTATAGTTTTTCACATAAGTATTGCTGTCGTAAATCTGAGTCATGGCATCCGGCTTGTGAAAATAGAATCCGGTCGTAAATTCACGGTACGTACATTTACCAATCTCCGATTTATACCACTCCATATTCTCTCTGTAAAGCTCCGGACTTTTCAGATAGTCGTCGATTGCTTTTCTGTAGGTCCGTGCTACAGTCGCCACATAGAGGGCCGTCTTCATCCTGCCTTCGATCTTGAAGCTGTCTATGCCGGCATCAATCATTTCCGGAATATGTTCAATCATGCACAGGTCTTTGGAATTAAAGATATAGGTTCCGCGCTCATTCTCATACACCGGCATATATTCACCCGGCCTGGTCTCTTCCACCACCGAATATTTCCATCGGCACGGATGGGTGCAGGCCCCCTGGTTGGCATCCCTGCCCACAAAATAATTGCTTAGCAGGCAGCGGCCGGAATAGGAAATGCACATGGCGCCGTGGATGAAGCTCTCAATCTCCATGTCCTCCGGAATCTTCTCCCTGATTTCCTTAATCTCGGCGAGAGACAGCTCCCTGGCAGTCACCACCCGCTTTGCCCCCTGGCCGTACCAGAATAAATAAGTCCCGTAATTCGTATTGTTGGCCTGGGTACTGATATGAAGTTCCATATCCGGCAGGATTTTCTTTGCAATGGCAAACACACCGGGATCTGATATAATCAGGGCATCCGGCTTTACCTCCTTAAGCTCTTCAAAATACTGTTCCACCCCGGGAAGATCGTCATTGTGAGCCAGAATATTTGCCGTTATATAAACTTTGACACCTCTTTCGTGTGCAAAAGCAATTCCCTCTTTAATTTCCTCGTTTGTAAAATTCTTTGCCTTCGCCCTCAGCCCAAACGCCTCTCCGCCCAGGTAAACGGCGTCGGCTCCGTATATCACCGCAGTCTTCAATACATCCAGACTCCCGGCAGGGATTAAAAGCTCCAGTTTTCTCATAATTCAGCTCCTCATTTCTTTACACTGATTGTAACACCGTCCCCAATGGGGATTATGGATGTCTCAAATTCCTCCATATGGGTGAGGGTATACAGATACTCTCTCATCCTTGCATGGATTGTCCTGTTTCTCCGCTCCACCGCATAGCGGGACTCGATAATATCGCCGTCCTGCAGTACATTGTCCGATACCAGGACTCCGCCCTTTGGAAGCAGCCTCAGCATGACCGGCAGCCAGTGGAGATATTGTCCCTTGGCCGCATCCATGAATATAAAATCATAAGGGCCGGAAAGTGATCCCAGAATTTCTTCTGCATCACCTTCCAGTAAGGTGATCCGCTCCTCTTCCCCTGCCCTTATAAAATTTTCTTTTGCTATCGGAATACGCTTTTCGTATTTTTCTATTGTCGTTATATGACAGTTTTCCGGCATTACACGGCTCATTAAAAGAGCGGAATAGCCTACCGCCGTACCCACTTCCAGTATTCTCTCCGGCCGCTTCATCGCAACAAGAGTCTTTAACAGAGCCGATGTCTCTTTCCTGATAATCGGAACATAAGAAGAAACAGCCTCCTCTTCCACTTCATCGCAGAGACTGCCGTTTCCCCTATCTAAAGAATTGATGTATGCGGTTATCCTCTCATTTACTATCATGATACATAAGCTCCATCTTCATCGGCCGCCCCGTCTTCCCGGGATGCACCGTTTTCACCGGTGGTTTCACCGCTTTCGTCACTGCCGTTATTCTCAGCGCTGCTGCCGGCCGTACCGCTCTCCCCGCTGCTCCCGGAAGAGGTACTGGCAGCGGCGCTGCTTTCAGCAGCTTTCTTACGCTCTATACCGCTCTCATCAATCGCTTTCATCATATCTCTGGATGTCATCGACGTATTCAGCGTATAGGTCCCCGGATACACTTCATAATCAAAAAATTTAGCCTGGATAATAAATATCAGTTTATTATTAATCAGCCCGCTTTTCTCCAGCTCTTCGGCAACCTCGGACAGTGATTCACCATTCCTGATAGTGAATTCTTTGTCGGTTCCCGGCGCCTCAGCTACGGCCGTAGGCGAAAAGACTTCATGTCCCAGACTGTAGCCTCTCGTAATTCCCTCATACAGAAGAAAAAATACAAGGGCATAGAATAACAGCCTGACGGACATGCTGATTATTGTAGTCGTTATCCTGTTGATTTCTCTGGTTGTCCGGCTCATATGCAGTAACTCCTGTCTGGTACATTAGCGGTGTAAACACGTTACTATTCACAGCGCCGCAAAAAAACGCGGTTCTACAAATAGTAACGCCGACACTGCTTCACACTGTATAACACGCAGCTTTTATCTACACTTCCATAATAATCGGCAGAATCATCGGATTTCTCTTCATCTTCTTCCAAAGGAAATCGCTTAAGCTGTCCCTGATAATATTCTTAATCTTGCCCCAGTCGCTGACATGGCGCCTCAGGCAGTCCTGTACCGCCGCGTCTACAATCTTCTGGGCCTCGTCCATCAAATCCTCTGATTCCCTGACATAGACAAATCCCCTTGAGACAATGTCCGGTCCTGCCATAAGCTGGTTGCTGTATTTTTCAAGAGTAAGCACAACGATGATAATACCGTTCTGCGCCAGGTTCTGACGGTCACGCAGGACAATATTGCCCACGTCGCCAATTCCGAGACCGTCAACCAGTATCCCTCCGGCCTGTACATGATCGGCAATTTTGTAGCCCTCATCGCCAATCTCCACCACATCGCCCGAAGACATGATAATTACATTTTCCTTCGGAATTCCCATGGATTCGGCCAGTCCCTTCTGCGCCATCAGGTGGCGGTACTCGCCGTGTACCGGAATTGCGTATTTAGGACGTATCAGGGAATACATCAGCTTGATTTCTTCCTGGCAGGCATGTCCCGATACGTGGGTATCCTGGAAAATCACCTCAGCTCCCTTCATGGAAAGCTCATTGATTACCTTGGACACTGCCTTTTCATTACCCGGAATCGGTGTTGAACTTAATATTACCACATCTCCCGGCATAATGGATACTTTTTTATGAAGACTTGCCGCCATTCTGGATAATGCCGCCATAGATTCACCCTGGCTGCCCGTCGTGATCAATACCGTGTCTTCTTTCTTATAATTTTTCAGATGCTCTATATCAATCAGCGTTCCTTCCGGAATATTGATATATCCCAGTTCACTGGCCGTTCCGATGACATTGACCATGCTTCGGCCTTCCACAACTACTTTTCTTCCGTATTTGTAAGCCGAATTGATAATCTGCTGTACACGGTCCACATTCGAGGCAAAGGTAGCCACAAGAATCCGGTTGTTCTTATGCTCGGCAAAAATGGAATCAAAGGTCCGTCCCACCGTCCGCTCAGACATCGTAAATCCAGGCCTGATGGCATTGGTACTGTCACACATAAGGGCCAGCACACCTTTTTTGCCAAGCTCTGCAAACCGCTGAAGATCGGCCGGCTCACCGAATACCGGCGTGTAGTCAATTTTAAAGTCTCCCGTGTGGAGAATAATGCCTGCCGGCGTAAAAATAGCCAGGGCAGATGCGTCCGCGATACTGTGGTTTGTCTTTACAAATTCGATCCTAAAGCAGCCCAGATTAATTGACTGGCCGTGTTTTACCACCTTGCGCTTGATCGTCTTTGTCATGTTGTGTTCTTTTAATTTATTGTCAATCAGCCCGATTGTCAGCTTTGTTCCGTATACCGGGGCCGGGATGTCCTTCAGGACGTATGGCAGGGCTCCGATGTGATCCTCATGTCCGTGAGTGATTACAAAGCCTTTAACTTTGCTGATATTATTCTTTAAATAGGTCACGTCCGGAATTACCAGATCGATTCCCAGCATGTCGTCGCTGGGGAATGCCAGACCGCAGTCCACGACAATAATACTGTCTTCATATTCAAAGGCAGTCATGTTCATACCGATCTGTTCCAGCCCTCCGAGTGGAATGATCTTTACCTTATTATGTTTATTCTCTTGTTTCAAAGATTGCACCTCCGTATGTCTTTATTTTCCGTTTCATTATTTTTCGATTTCAACTCCCAGATCACTCATAAGCTCTTCAAAAATTTTGGACATATAATCAAGCTCACCGTCATCGTCCACAAATTCATAAGATGCTTCCGGGTCTTCCGGTTTTGATTTATCCCGCAAAAGATAGCAGTCGCCGTCTTCTTCTTTCGAATCGCTCACTAAAAGATAGGTTTCCCCATTCATCTTAGTCTCTTCCAGTACATAAAAGCTGACAGTTTCTCCGTCATCTGTCTGAAGCGTAATCATATCATCACTATTTTCCATGATTTTGTCAAACGTATCCATCCTGTTCTTCCTTTCCTGCCCGCAGGCGCCGGACTCCCGGCCGCCTGCCGCACTACTTCTCCGGCTGCGTATTTACCTTGCTGATAGCCAATGAGTCCAGATAGCCCTGCAAAATAAGGGAAGCGGCAACTTTATCAATCACTGCTTTCCTGTTCTCGCGGCGCACTCCGCTTTCTATTAAAATCTGCTCTGCAGCAGTCGTAGTCAAACGTTCGTCCCATAAAATCACAGACAGACCGGTGCGGCGCTCCAGCATCTCTTTGAATGCAAGAGTCTTCTCCACACGCTCTCCTGATGTGTTATTCATATTCTTAGGATACCCTAAAACTATCGTTTCAATCTGATATTCCCGAATCAATTCTTCAATCCGCGCACAGGTACGGCGCAGTTTGTTCTCATCCTCCCGGGTGATTGTCTCAAGTCCCTGGGCCGTAAAGCCCAGCGGATCACTGACCGCCACCCCGGTCGTCTTGGAACCAAAATCCAGTCCAAGTACTCTCATAAGCTGTTTTACCCATAACAAAACAAGCTGGCATATTGCCAACTGTCCTGCCTCTCTTATCATTCTTACGCTGTCGTATACTCCGGAATCCTGTTATTGTCCATTCTGAAAAGTCTGCGCCGCGCACATTTCCCCGCGCCGCACTGCAAAAAATCCTGTATCGCCCAAAACCTTCCGCCAGGGGTTGTCCCCTGCCGCTTGATTATTTCAGTTTTGTCTCCACATAAACTTTCATCAGTTCTTCCAGAATCTCATCACGCTCAACCTTCATAATCAGGCTTCTGGCGCTCTTGTGGCTGGTAATATATGTTGGATCTCCAGACATAATATATCCCACCATCTGATTGATAGGGTTGTACCCCTTCTCAGTCAGAGCGACATAAACCTGCTCTAAAACCTGGCTTACTTCCAGCTTCTTCTCTTCCTGTACTGCTTTAAAAAATTGTGTATTACTGATATCGCCCATGATCTTATTCACGTCCTTTAAACTACTCTCATCTATTCTACCCTAAAAACCAATATTCGGCAAGGGAAATTTTCACGATACCAAATGGAGATTTAACTGAGGTTAGGAGGACGCGTCCGGAACGGACCATGTCCGGTGTGGTGAGGGGGATGGCTGAGTGTTCCGTCCCCGGTTGGAGGGTGTCGTGAAGGGGGAATCCGGCCGGAATGAATTGCTGCGGGGACCGTTTGCACTC